>OHAG01000376.1_pt1 | contig 37106 bp, 29 predicted proteins | sample 1577081 | NCBI WGS metagenome assembly OHAG01 (sample SAMEA3541513, study PRJEB24748) | human gut metagenome | biome: human gut; feature: human-associated habitat; material: faeces | place: China | collected 2012
AAGAAAAAAGGAGCCTATTATTTTGAAAATAATAAGCTCCTTTTTCAGTGGCCTCGATTTTAGGATTGCCTTTTTTTGTTAACTAATAACACAATTTCTACCGTTATTTTTTGCCTGATATAGTTTTTGATCTGCTTCTTGTAATAATTCAGTTTGTTTTAAATTACCTGATTGACACATTGAAAGTCCAATACTACACGTTAAGCGGTGAACATGATCCCCAATTTTAAAAAAATGACGCTCAACAGACTGGCGAATTCGTTCAGCAACTTTATTCGCATGAGAGAAATCCACATTTTTTAAAATAACAACAAACTCTTCCCCACCATATCGACTCATCCAATCGATATCATGACGAAGGACTGACTGAATCACTTCAACAAATTGCTTTAACACTTCATCACCGACTAAATGTCCATGTAAGTCATTTATTTGTTTAAAATGATCAATATCAATAATCATGATCGCTAAATTCGTTTCATAAAAGCTACTATACATTATTTCTTTAGCTAACTGTGTTTCAAAGTAGCGTCGATTATAAACTTTTGTTAACTCATCCGTGTTAGCTAACTCCGTCAAAGTTGTTGTTGTTGTATTGAGTGGTAACGCTAAGTTAAAAGACAAATCAGAAAAGAAATCATCAGCTGTCACTTTTTTCAGTAGTTCTACAATGTATAAGCGACCTTCGCGTTCGATTGGCAAGGCAAATATACAATACGCCCCATCTTTATAGCGTTCGATTTTAAAAGTTGATTTCTTGTTTTTATAAGCCACAAAAGACACACAATTGCCACAAACGGTATCTTGTTCCCAAAAATCGTAACAATGACGCCCTTTTCTAGGTAATTCAATTGAGCTGCACGCCCCTTCTTCTTTAATCAGTTCCTTTTTAATGGGATCCACAATACGGATACTATCATATAATCCAATAAATATACTTAATCGTTCACGAATTTCATTAATCAATTCTGTTTCAAACATTTGTCTGTCCCCTTTTATTGTTAGATTTCTGATTCTTCTCCTTTTGATAACTGTTGATCTAACTGCCTTTTCAATCCGTCATTTTCTTGAACTAATTGCATGACCTTTGATTCATAGTCTTCTTTTAACTTTTCAATCTTTTCGCTGTGGTCTTGTTGTAATAAAAGACGCAATTCTTGTAATTCAAGCGTTTGTTTTCGTTTTAGCAACTCAAACTCTTGATCCATTGCCACTTGATTTTGATTCATTTTTTCTGAAAACTTATTCTTTTGTTCTTCTTTCTCATCTTCGATCACATGAATTCGACGATTTAAACGTTTAACTTCCTCTTCTTTGTCTTCAATTAACGCTCGAAGTTTAGTTAACTCCTCTAAAGCTGCATCTGCTGTTTCGATTTTGACTTCAACTTCAACAAATCTCTTCTCTAATTCACTATTTTTCTCCCGTAGTAAATCATTTAAATCTTTTAAATTACGTCGCTCTTCTTTTTGAACAGTAACTTCTTGTTTTAAACCTTTGACTTGATCCTTTAATTGTTGGATTTGTCGTTCTTTTTCTTCTAATTGTGAAAGTTGTTCTTTTAATTGCGCGATTTCTTCTTCTTGCTCATAAAGTTGTTGATTTTCTTTATTCTTAGTTTCTAACTCACGTAATTGTACGCGCTCTACCATATTGATATAAATGTCCGCCATACGCTTTGTCAAACGTTGAAGTTCATCAATATCTTGTGTGAACTGATCAGATCCTGTCCCGATTTGTCCTAATTCAAACTGTGTCAACATCATTTGCATTAAATCTTTATTATTCATCCCGTTTTGTTGTGCCAATTCGAGAAATCGATTCTTCAATTCTTCATCTATACGTACACTAAATACTGCATCTGCCATTTTCTCACCTTTTTTTGCTACATTTTTATCTATTATAGCATATTTTTTAGTATTTTTACACCCTACATGTTTACACCTTCAAAAAGTATACATCAGTATACAAGGCATAAAACATCCATATACAACAAGTTTACTTATGTTTACAAATGTATACAAAACTAATTACAAAATATTATATTCAATATAACTTTTATTATATTGAATATAATTGAGGGGATTAAAAATAAGCAAAAAAAAAATAGTGAACAAAGAAAAATGAAGAATAAAAAAAAGGGAAGAGACGAGTTAAATTATGGAAAACAAAAAAACTAACGCAAAACGACAATAAAAATAATGAAAAAGAGTGAATAAATTAAACTGAAAGGATAAGAACGGACAGAAGCGATGAACGATACTAATGAGTAAAACGTAACAATGAATAAGGGAAGAAAAAGGAGATGAATAATAAATCGAAGGGAAACTAAACAGTACAACGTGAAACATTCAAGTAATCGATAGCTGATAGAACGAATAAAAATTTACAAAACCATTCGACTTAAAACAGGGATCTATTCCTGTTGAACAACGGGTTTTATAAACTAGTCCATGATTTAAAAGACAAAGAACGACTCATTGGTAAAACAATTCCTCGTCAAAAAGATAAAAGTAACCCCCCCTCTATTAGAGGAAGATGAGAATTCAGCAAACGGAAGAAATGTTATAGTGGTTAGAGTTACGGATTTGATGATGAATAACATGGGGAACAGAGCTAATAAAATGAGTGTATGAAGACAAGTGAAAGATAAATAAACTTAAAACAGAGCTTGAGAAATGAGTTCTTTTAAAAGAAAGGATTGTCAATCGCATCTTGATTGCTATTTTGAGTTAGCTAGGCCATCATTTAGACCTCTTTAAACCGAAAGTCACACATAAAAGTACTCACCACCGTTCACGAGATCAAAAAAGCGCTAGTTGAAGAAAACTAGCGCTTTTTTAAAATATTAAATCACTAATACGGAAACATTCAATCCTGGATCATCATAACTTCCCCAAGATTGCCAATCCATTTGTTCTTCTTGATTCAGTTGCTGTCGATGTCTTGAATATTCATCAACTAATATGAGTTTCGTATCTTTTGCCTTGTTCATTTCAACTAATGATTTTAATTCATTCACTTGCGAGAAAAACTGTGGCATTAAGACTCGAGGTAAATGATACTCACAAATATCACGGCGATGACGTGAAGGTTCAAATAGGACACGCACGACCAACTCAACTTGAGAAGACGATTTAAACATGTCACGATAATTCATTCCTTGTGAAACAACGACTAATTCATGCTCGTTATACTCTTTACCCCCTCTTTTTAGCGGATAGTCTTGATAAACTTCTAGGGCATACCCCTTTTTTTCAATCAACTCAATCATCTTTTTTTGCAAAATCCAGGCAATATCACGTTGCACCATAAATTGATAAGTTGGATAGTCCTGCTGTAACGCTTGTACCGATAATTCTAAAATTTCTTTTGCTAAAGACATAACTTCACCCTCATGTTTATTCGATTAATTCATCCTATTCACAAGAGTAAAAAATTATTATAAAATGTTTGAATCATTTTGAAGATAGATTTTTATTTCGATCGAGCATCCATCCAATTAATAAAATGACCCCACAGCAGATGGTAAAAATCACTGGCTGATCTAAATTTTTAATGCCAATCGCTATATAGGCCCATATAAAGACTAATGGATATAAAAAATCATTCTGACTAATATTAAACGCAATCGCTATAAATCCAGCAAACATTAAAATAAAAACAGCCCAAAAGACTTCAGGTAATCCTAATAAATTTGCAAATCCCGCTGCTTTTAAAACAATTGAGATTTCAATAATAGTGGCAATAGATAACCATCCTAAATAAATCGAGAATGGTGCTCGAAAAAATAAAGATTTCTTTTTGGCATGTTGACATGAAAGATAAGAACCCATCGCACTAATCAAAGCTCCTACTATAAATAAAGACGCAAAAGGTTGTCCCGCTAATAAAGATCCTCCTGCACATAAAAGACTAATCGGTAAAAAACGACTCACTTTCATATAACCCTCATCATATGGAGTTGATTTTAATCCAAACTTAATGATCCAGATTCCTAAAAGAACATAAATAAGTCCCCAAATTAAAAATGCATAACCAGCAGGTGTAATAAGAGGTTGGGCATCTGGAACTGAAAAGGCTGTTGCTCCATTCACTAAAGTGGATGTAATTAATAAAAAGCTATAACTAACTAAATTAAATAATGTAAATAGATATTTTTTGTTCATAACTTCTTCTCCTCATTCATTAGATTGATAGTTAATCATATGTTGGATTGAAAAAAATACGAACGAAAATGATGAATAATAAAAAAAAGCTTAGTCATCTAAGCTTTTTTTATATTAAATTCTAAATCATCTAATTGAATAAAGTCTCCTGCATTCTCTTTTAACTTATCAATCGAGTGAACATAACGGTTAGTTGTGGCAATATTTTGATGAGCTGCAAAATCACGAACCTTTTCAATACTTGCCCCACCTGTAATCGCTAAGGTAATCGCTGTATGCCTAGTCGAATGAACCTTTAAATGCTTATTGATATCGGCTTTTTTACAGGCAGCTTTAATCATATAATTTAATGAACTTGGGTCTAACTTCTCATTATTTCGTTTATTTCTTGAATGACCAATAAACAAATAAGCTTCTGCATGATCATTAAAATTACGGTCCGTTCGCTTCACGTAATCATAAATGAGCGATTTAACTATCGGTTGAATCTTAACCATATCCTTTTTACTTCCTTTTCGGATGACATGAATGACATCATATTCCCCATACTTTGCGATATCTTTTAATTTAATATTAATAAGTTCTGATTTACGGAGTGCTGTCGTCAATGCTAAATACATGATAGTCTTATTACGAAGATCTAAAATCTTCTTCGTATCAAACACACTTAATAACTTCACACATTCTTCAGACGTTAGAAACTCAGTTTCTTTAGAATTCACTTTCGGCTTTTCATCGCGAAGATTTCCAAATGGGTTAAAATATAATAACGCCCTTCCCGTTCGGTTATCTTGATATTTTAACAGCCATTTATAGAGTGAACTTAAAGAGGATACTTTACGGTTAATCGTCGCTGAGGCACACCCTTTTCCTTTTAAATCTAATAAATAATGTTCAACATCAAACATATTGACAGCCACAATTTGTTCTATCGTAATCTCCTCAATTTTTTCAACTTGAAAAAAGTCTAAAATATCACGTTCATATGAAATAGCTGTATATTTACTACTACTTCCTTTTAAATTTAAAAAATGGCGAATAAAATGAGTTTTTTGTCGCTCACCTACCGCCCGATTTTGCGTTAATACTAGTTCCATTACGTTTCACCATCTCTGTTTCATATAAGTCAAAATTTTAAACGATCTAGATTTTTTATCAGTTTATAGAGTATTCCTATCATAACACAAATTTGACCAATAAAAAAGAACCTACGTACTAGGTTCTTTTATCTAAAAGTATCTTTTAATTTAACTCCAAGGTATATCTCGCCTAAAGCAGTCACAATTAAAGCCGTTCCAATAAAATAAGGCGCTGTTATCAATGCTGAAAAAGGTTGAAAGACGACAATGGCACCAAAAATAACTAAAATAGCATTTGAAACGGTATAAATATTGAATCCAAAATATCCATTTCTAATTGAGATAAACATTAAATAAACACCTCGAACAAGAACCCATATTCCATAAATCAAGACTAGAAGATCTAAGGTTGAAATGGGATATAACCATAATACCAGTCCAAATAAAATATTAATGACACCATTAAAGATATAAAACCATTTTCCTTCGCGAGTCCCACTACGAATAATCGTTAAAACCCCAACAATGATAAAGAGTACCGCGATAAGAGTGCTCAAGCTAATAATACTCTGAAGCGGGAAGATAAAAAATAATAATCCAATAATGGCAAAAATGATCCCTTCAATAATAAACATCTTCTCTAAATACGTCGTCATATAATGACTCCTTTCTATTCAAATGCCTCACATCATCGTTTCATATCACCTTCTCCATTTATTAGAGCAAGATGACTTACCTCTTCTTGCAATACAAAATGATGATCTGATTTTGGAAAACTCGTTATTTAATGAATAGTCATCATATCCTTTATCACAATTGAATATCTTTTAGAATTAAACAACGAGAGACAGTGACTTCATCTTTTCCAAAACCTAAGATTAGTATGTGACAGATAGTGCCATTTTATAATTAGGAAATCGACATCAACTATTGCCCCGTACTCATCGACGATTTAAACGAACATCATGTAAAGCGTTACAGCACAACATTCGGTAAAAACCCTTTCAAATTAAGCGTTCTTTCGGTATAATGAATTGAACATTAAGATGAGGGGGATTTTTATGCGTAAACTTCAAACATTTGAAGCTTATTTAGACACATTTGAAACGATTACGGCTTATTTAAATAAGAGTTATTCCCAGGGGGAAAGTCAGTCCTTTCGATTAAAAGATGAAACATCAACGACAACGTTACTAAACATCTTAGAAACAGTCGATGAAGGCGAATATATGAAATATATCTTAGAAACTCCTATTCTCGAGTTAGGAAAAAACTATAAGGTGATTGATGATCATAACCTAGCTGTGCCACTACAATATGGATATGTTGTCAGAACAAAGGAATTTGATGAGGCCTTTTATTATGATGGACATGATTTAGGTGTAACCTATACGAAGGAAGCTAGTACCTTTAAAGTTTGGTCACCGATCGCAACTCAAGTTAAAGTTGAAGTTCAAACAAAGGATGGGATTGAAACTTACGATTTAACAAAGGGAGATAAAGGAGTTTGGTCGATTACAATTTCTCAAGATTTAGAGCTCGCCTCTTATATTTATCTGGTTAAAGTAAATGGAACATGGAATCAAGCGACGGATCCGTATGCTATTGCCTCTACACCTAATCATCAACGCACGGTGATCGTGGATTCTGAAAAAATCAAAATGGATTCAAAACGTGAATTAGCACCTGAGGTTAAATCATATACTGATGCAATTATTTATGAAATGCATGTTCGTGATTTCTCTGTCCATAAAAATTCAGGAATTAAGCATGTTGGTAAGTTTTTAGGCGTGGTTGAAGAAGGAACAAGAACAAGTCGTGGAACTTTAACAGGTCTTGATTACCTTGTCGATTTGGGTGTCACACATATTCAATTATTACCAACTTATGATTTCGGATCAGTGGATGAGCTTAACCAATTTGAAACTTATAACTGGGGATATGATCCAGTTCAATACAATGTTCCTGAAGGAAGTTATTCAACAGATGTTCATAATCCTTACTCACGCATCATTGAAATGAAACAAATGATTGCTAAATTACATGAAAAAGGATTCAGAGTCATCATGGACGTTGTTTACAACCATATGTTTGACCGTCAAACATCATCTTTTGAAAACATCATGCCAAACTACTATTTCAAACTTGGTGACAATGGTGAAATTTCAAATGGTTCATTCTGTGGAAATGATGTGGATTCATTACGCCCGATGTGTCGTCAATTCATTGTCGACTCTTGTAAAATGTGGGTTAAAGAATACGGATTTGATGGATTCCGCTTCGACTTAATGGGAATTTTAGATACAGAAACAATGAATCAAATCGCTGATGAGTGTCAGGCAATTGATGCTTCAGTCATGGTTTATGGTGAAGGATGGAACATGCCATCCATCATGCCAGAAGAAGCAAAAGCGATGATGTATAATAACAAAAAAATGCCAAAAATCGCCCACTTCAACGATCGTTTTGGACGTGGAATTAAAGGTTCTCCATTTGAAGATGAAATGTCTGATATTGGATATGGTTTAGGATATACAGGAGACATTGATCGTGCGATGAATGTTGTCGCGGGATCTTGTACGGACATCGGAATGGAAGCATTATTTGTGGAGCCAACGATGACGTTAAACTATGTTGAATGTCATGATAATATGACATTATTTGATAAAATTATGTTATCAAACCGTTGTGAATCATTAGAAACACGTTTAAAACGTCAAAAAATGATTACAGCTTTAATTCTGGTCTCTCAAGGCATTGCCTTTTTACATGCAGGACAAGAATTTAACCGCACAAAAGATGGCGATCATAACTCTTACATGTCACCAGATAGCGTTAATCAATTCGACTGGGACCGCAAAGATGAATACATCGAAACGGTAGAATTCGTCAAAGGATTTATTAACTTACGTAAAGAACTTAAAGCCCTACGCTTAAACACAGCAGAAGAAATCAAACAACACGTCACAGTTAACAAATTAGAGGATCGTATCATTGAGTACACCATCTCTGATGTTAAAGCTTATGGACCATACGAAGAAATTAAAATCTTTATCAACCCAACACACACACCACTTCATATTGAATTAAACGATAACTACCAATTAATCGCTAACCAAACAGGCGTACTTAACGAACAATCTACTATCAATCACTTAACAGTTGATACAATCGAATTAGTGGTTTTAGCAAAATAATATAAAAAGAACGTGCTCACTTGCACGTTCTTTTTTGTTTCTTAATAATATTCAACCCAACTTAAAGACGCCGTCACATCTCCCGTTCCTTGTGATTGAGCACGAACGACTAAGATTTCTCCAGGTGCTAAGAAGATATCCAGTGATGAAATGACAAGTCCTGCAGAAGATCCTTCAGAAACGCCTTGATATAATGAAACTGTTCCTCCAGTAAATGTTGCATCTGTTGAAGCTTCAACAACACTTTGTCCAGCACTAACTGGGTTAAACGTTCCACCTGTTAACGTAGCTCCAGTCAAAATAAAGAACTGGGTTAAATTTGCCGTATTTGTTGCACATGATAAATAATCTAATGGTATTCTCACTACATTAATTTTACCGTTAAAGGGTGAAGCATTGCGTAAGGTAAATAAATGAGTTAAAACACCTGAGTTTTTAGTGAAACTAAACCTCTTAGAGGATTTTTTATCATAGGCAAAAATTGTAAAAGAATCTAATAAAAAAGACCTCATCTATCCTTTAAGTATACAGGCGAGATCTCCTTTTTCGATAGATATGCTTACAATTACCTATTATCAATGGCAGATTAATAATGAGGATATAATTCTAAATGGGTATCGATCCATTGTTTCATTTCAAATAACATTTGCTCATAACTAGGGACTTTAAAGTACTCGTCTATTCGTGTGCAAACTAACGATTTATCGCTGTAATACGTATCATCATGTGAAATAATGAGTTTATCATCTTTAAATAATCGATTAAAAAGTTGTAAGAGTTCATACTTTGAAATGGTTTGAGCATTCACTAAATGATAAATTCCACTTAAATCTCCTTTACTAAAGATTTCTATCGCTTGAGCTAATGCTAAAGTGGTGACACCTGTCCATATCGCATGATCATATCCTTTAATCGGATCAGTCTGTTTCATAAACCAATTAAACAAGCCGATACCGCTAGGATTTAAATCCGGACCAACGATTGAAGTTCGAATAGTTAAATCTTTTGGTCCCTCAATTTCTCCTAGATTTTTAGTCATTGAATAGCAACTTAGCCCATCTTTAGGTGAAGTCTCCGTATAACCGCCTGTTACTCCCGAAAATACACAATCCGTACTTAAATGAATGATTTTCGTTTTAGAATTTCGTGTTTGCTCTTGAAGAAAATGTGGAAGATAACTATTTAGCAAGATAGCATCTGATAAATTTTCATCTACCGCATGATTTAGTACACCAATAGCATTAATAATAACATCAAACTCTTGATGAATAACCGCTTTTAAAGTGTCAAAATCTCGTGCATCTAATACGATATTGGTTCCAACTTCATAAGGCGATTTTGTTAAAGTTGTAACAGTATGCCCTTTTTCAAATAAATAGGTTGAAATCATATGCCCTGCCATTCCATTTGCCCCTAAAATCAGAAACTTCATGGCTTCACCCTCCCCATATTTTTAAGTTCTTCTTGAATATATGGTAAGGTTAATAATTTTTCTTTCACTTCTTCTACGCTCAATTGCGTCGTGTTATGTGAAGTATATGCCTCTTGTTGATGTAGGATTTTATCAGAACTCCCCCCACTACCATAATTTAAATCGCGATGATCGCATGGAATTCGATAATAATCAACCAAATCTTCCGATACTAACTTCTCTTCACTTGAAACGAGTGTCTCATATAACTTTTCACCATGTCTCGTCCCAATAACTTTCACTTCATTCTCTACGCCAAATAGTTCTTGTAAAGCTTGAGCTAAAACTTCAACTGTACAAGCAGGTGCTTTTTGAACAAAAAGATCGCCATTATTTCCGTATTCAAAAGCAAAGAGCACTAACTTAACGGCTTCCTCCAGACTCATAAGAAAGCGGGTCATTTTGGGATCTGTAATTGTAATGGGTTGGCTAGCCTTTATTTGTTCGACAAATAAAGGAATAACCGATCCCCGAGATGCCATGACGTTTCCATATCTGGTACCACATAAAACGGTTTGATTCTCATTTAATAAACGAGCGCGTGAGACGAAAATTTTTTCCATCATCGCCTTAGACATCCCCATAGCATTAATAGGATAGACTGCTTTATCGGTTGATAAACAAATAACCTTTTTAACGTTACATTCAATCGCTGCATTTAACACATTATCAGTTCCGATAATATTTGTTTTAACTGCCTCTAATGGATAAAACTCACACGAAGGCACTTGCTTTAATGCCGCCGCATGAAAAACATAGTCAACACCTGTCATAACTTCTTTGACACGCTTTTCATCCCGAACATCCCCAACATAAAACTTAAGTTTAGGATTATTATATTTTTTTCTCATATCATCTTGCTTTTTCTCATCTCGGGATAAAATCCGGATTTCTTTTAAACCTTTATCAATAAAGCTCTTTACAACTGTGTTTCCAAATGATCCGGTCCCACCGGTTATCAATAACACCTTGTCTTTAAACATTTCTGTCGCTCTCCTTATTCTCAAACTTTGTTAGTTTAAACAACAATCGTTTACAAATTAGAAAAAAACTTCATTCATCCCTTCTAGACCATCTAGCTATATTACCTAAAAGTTAAATTCTCAAATTTATCATCCATTTTATTTTCTTAAAAAAAGGACACCAGATTCTAATCGGAGATCATTTTGTTTTACGAGTTAAATTTGGTTTAAGTTAGGATTTAAAAAGCTTATTAATCTCCTACTTTAGTTTTATGCCCTCCCGAAAGTCTGAAAAAGTATAAGATTATCATTCATCTCTTGAACTTTCACTCATCTGAAGCTTTTTTAAAATTTGGTTAATCGCTTGCTTAAAGTAATAACAAGAATAGAGGCGTTTAGAATAGTCTTCCACCCTTTTAACCATTTGGCGGTAATCTTCTTCAGTAATTAACTCTAATTTATGCTCAATCTCAGATAAAGAAGAAATTGTAAATCCAAGATTATTTTCAATAATAAATGAAGCTTCCGAAGCCTGTTCCCAACAAATTAATGGTAACTTAGCAAGGAGATATAAGGATAGTTTATGTGGTGTTGCAATGGTTGAATAATAAGACACATGCCCAGTACAAGTCTCTTGACTTTCCCCATTCCAGAGTAACCCAAAGCTTCCTTGTAATTTTGCTGGAATTTCCTCTGGACAAAAACTTCCGAAATAAGTGGTATGATGAGATTGAAGGGTTCCGTAAACTTCTGGACCATATAAATTTAATTGATACTCATGAAGATAAGAAGGATCATACAAGAATCGTCGTAAGATTGGATTTAAATTCCCTGCAAACACTACATCATGACTGAATTGACGATCGGGAATAGTCTCATAAATGAAAGGGTCAACGATATAATCAAATAATCCTAAAACAATCATTTCACTCTTGACTCCATGCTCCCTAAGCCAGCCTTTCATCTTCTCATTATGAACAATCAAAAAATCTGCTTCGTTAAAAAGTCGTATTTCGGGCTCTAATTTAGAGTCATCTCCATCATGCAAACATGAAATATCATTAATAAATAACACTGTTTTAATATTATGGCTTGAACAAAAGTGAAACATTTGTTCTTTCCATAGATGCGTAAAAGTATATTGAATAAAAACTAAATCATCCATCCTTAAGGTTGCACCTGGACTTTGCAACAACTCTTGAATGGAATGACAACCCAATTTTTTCAAAAATGTATTAAAGTCATTTCTAGGTTTACTTCCAGCGGTATGCGTTTGATAAAACATCTCTTCAATATAATAAAGACTCAACTTCGATTCTCCTCTCTTTCAGACCACCGTTGGTCCTATTACTGTTGTTTGGAATCATCCATCTATTGAATATGTTATTTTAATTCATACAGGATATCATCCTCGTTTTCTATCTATAAATTAAACGCCGGTATTATATAGTATGAAGGGACCATCATAAACGTTATATAAACAATGCCAAACAAGCGATTAAAATATCTCTAGGTCTTTTGAGTATAATCTAAACCATTAGCTTTTAAGAAGATGTCAGATGAGCAAGAAGTTATTTACACCGTAAGAGATTCAACAACTCAAACAAAACGAATAGGTTCAGTCAGTGTCTAAAAAAGGATTACTTATACGAAAGAATTTAAGGAAAATTTTATGACGAGGAGTGAAAAAGGAAAGTTTCCACGAGAGATCTTCGACTACTATCGATTAAATGTTAAGATACTTGGCATGCAGTATCTGAATCCTTCCGCTAAAATCAAAATTTTCATCACAACCTCTTCCACCTGGATTAATCGATATCTATCAAATTTTATATTTTATCTCATTTAAACAAATAAAAGATCTCATAAGAATTTAAGCTTCAACTCTGTCAGAACTGCTTTTTTATCATATTTACTTATTTTAAAGCAGTAGCTAAGACTTGTTTAAAATAAATGCCTGAAGCAATATTTATCGAGTATGGCGTCATATGATCAACCATGTATGCATAATCTTCATTTGAGATTTCATTTAGTTTAGCTTCTATTTCATCTAATGTTGAAATGACAAAGCCAAGTTCATGCTCTAATACAAAAGTTGCTAGCTCTGTTCCTTCAAAACAAATGAGAGGTCGTTTAGTTAAAAGATATAAAGATACCTGCCATGAATCTATTGTTGTATGAGGGGATACTAATCCAAAACTTCCTTCTAACTTAAGTGGAGTCTGTTCAAGATCAAACTCACCTTTATAAATTAAGTGTGTTCTTTCCTGTAATGTTTTTTTCCCATATACATTTAAGGTGAATGAATGATTATCGTTCCAATCATCAAGTATTTCATCATCTTCGACGAGAATAACGTTTTTTGAAAATGTGGGAACTACTAGTTCTTGATTTATTAAATAATCAAGATGCTCTCGTACAAGTAGTTGACAGTAACACCCCTGTTCAATTAATTTAGTTTTCAGATCGTGACTCATCACAATCAGCCTTGAGGCTTGATTTAACTGAATCATTTCATTTAAATCCTCCACTTGATGCACGACCAAAATCGTCTTTAAATTTAACGTACAACAACTATTGAAAATTTTTTCAACATTCGAGCTAAATGGATACTGAAACAAAACGGTATCAAAAATAGAAAAATTAAAGTTTCCAAGTTCTAACTCCCGATTCAAGGAATGAAAGCCCATCTGATGAAAGATTGTATTGATATCAGTTCTAAATTTATGAAGTGGCGTTGTTGATTCTTCAATAAAATAAATTCGTCCACTAGATTTAATCTGATTACTTACTAACCGATATAAATTCTCATATTTAGTTGCTAATCCTAACTGACCTTTTTGTTTTAAAATGTAACTTAAACGGTAAAGGCTGAGTGGCGTTAACTGTTTAGATAAGACTTTAAATAAATAAACTAAGCTTTGGTCATACTGACACTGATCAAATAATTGATGGGCCTTAACATAATCCAAATCTTCAGGTGAACTCGAAATATCATCTACGCCTAAAATTAATCCAATAATATAATAAACAAAGCGTTCGTTATTAAAGTAAAAACCAAGTTCTAATCGATAACTTTCATCGATGGCTGGATTTTTAATGATTAATTGTTTAGCTTCTTCTAGTTCACCTTTTTTATAATGTTCTTTCACCCTGATTAACAAGACTCTATCAATTTGGTTTGATGTGAAATGATAGGTCTTTTTTAACTTTTCAATTAATGATTGATTAGCTGATTCATCCAAATATAATAACGCCTTTTGATAATGTGATACTGCTAATGATAACTGCTGCTGGCGCTCTTCAATTTTTCCTAACTTTAAATAAGGCCTTGCATCTTTTGAATAAACCATCGTCATATCATTCAGGATGTTTTTAGCTACTGAGATTTTCCCTAGATAAAGATAAAGTTGAGCTAACATTAACTGAATGTCAATGTCATTTTTGACTCGGGGAATGAGTCCATTTAGATATGTAATCCCTGCTTCTAAGTCTCCACTCACTAAGACCTCGTGAATATAATGCCGCACTTCTTCTTTTTCTTTTAAAATAAACTGTTGGTAATAGGATGCCTGTAAGTGTTGAGTTAAGAGGGTTCCTTTTGGATTCTTTTGAATTAATTGATCACCATTCTTCGTTAATCCATCTTCCAAATAATTAGCAATATAAATAATATCATTAAACCATCTGATTTTTAAGCCGTCACTCGCAATATGAAACCAAACCACTGATTCAGTGATAAAATTTTCTCCTTGAATTTCAGGAAACTTATATTTTTTTAAAACAGATGTATAAAACACCTCTGCTTTATCTCCCTCTATTTGATATTTTTCACGTTCAAGTGACGTGGCATCCACGTATTCGCTCTCAAACGTTCTCCCAATTAATTGATGATCACTAAATCCTTTATTCCCAGCAACACCCGCATATCCAGGCTTTCCTTGAATCGATTGTTCCCAAGTTATTATTTTTTCAATCGCATCATTAGTTAAATAATCATCAGAATCCACAATGCAAAAAAGATCGCCACGCGCTAAATCACAGGCTTTGTTAATCGCCCGATGCTTTCCACCATTTTTAACTCGTAAATAAATAATCTCAAAATCGATTTCTGTTTCAATCCAAGGAAAAATCAACTGATAAGTATCGTCACTCGATCCATCATCAACAATAATCCATTCCTTGGGTTTGACTGTTTGTCCTCTTAAGGATTCATACAATCTTTCTAACGTATACCGACGATTATAAGTCGATGTGAAAACCGTTACTTGACAATATCCCAAGACACTCTCTCCTTTCATCGTTAACTCAGTAAAAGACTCTGAATTGCTTCGACTTGTTTTTTGTAACAAAAATTTTTTCCCCGTTGTTTAGCTCGCATCGTTAATTCAAAATACATCACTGTATTTGATAACACATAATAAATTCCATTAAATAAAGATTGCATATCATTATGAACTAAAATACCACTTTTTCCATTTTCTAAAAGCTCTTTATTGCCCCCGCAATCCGTAGCAACAACCGGTAATCCTAAAATAAGAGCTTCAATCACCGCCGAACTTAATCCTTCAACATACGATGAGCAAACAAATAATTGACACTGTTTCACGATTTGATACGGATTATCGGTATAACCTACTAACGTTACACAGTCATTTAACTCATGTTCATTAATCAATGCTTCTAATTCGTTTCTTTTCTGACCTTCACCAACGATGATTAATCGACATTTAAGGCCTAATTCTTTTAGTTTCTTTTGAATCATTAATAAACGATCATAACCTTTTTCTTGTGCTAATCGTCCAACGGAAACGATTTTAAATTCCTCTCCTAAATCTCCTAGATAAGCCTGGTTGGCCTTCTCTTGAATTTCGATTTCATTAATTGGATTATATCGAACAAAAACATTATCTTTGATGCCGAACTTTTCTACAAATGCCTCCTTAGCCCCTTCAGAAACACAAACAATTTGATCAAATTTTTCATAGCATCCCTTATGCTCTTCAAAATCTTTAAAACATAAATCGGCACCTGTATGTTTAATTAAATCCGTATGAACCCAGGCCACTTTTTTAGCCTGCTTATTGGGTGAATAAGCAATAATCCGCGTTGAGTGATCTTCTAAAAAGGCAACTTCAATATCATATACCTCATTAATCACCGCTTGACTGAATTCTTCATGATTAAGTGTGCTTAAATAATGATAATATGCCTTTAATTGCTCAGCTTCTTCAATACTACTTGCCACTTGCTTATAAATCGTTTTATACGTCGCATACTGTTTAATTTCATCAATATAAATCCCTTGATGGTAGATGGTTTGTACCGTAATATCAAAAATATCTTTATCCATCTCCTTAACTAAATTTAAAAGAACCTTTTCTGCCCCTCCTCCAAGTAGGGTTCCAATCATAAATAAAACTCTAACCTTTCTAGACTCGTTCTTTTTCTCTTTAAATTGATGAATACTGCTGCTTAAAATGTTTTCGAGTAACTCAGCTCCATGATCATTATTTAATTTTTTTGCGGTTTGAATCCCATTCTTAATTAATTGATGACGTAGTGCATGATTAGTTAGTAATTCTTTTAAATGTCCAGTTAATTCAAAAATAGTATTTGACGTTGCAATTAAGGCATTTTCTTGATGAATAGCATATTGATGAATCCCACCACAATCAGTAGTAATCACTGCCACACCAGAGGCCATCGCTTCAAGAGGTGGCATTGGACAACCTTCATACAAAGAACAACTGAGTAAAATATCTGATTCACGATAAATTCGTGCAAGTTCAGTCTGAGAGACATTCACAAAATAATTAATTTCAAAAGGCAACGGACTCGTTTGCGGCTGAACTTGACACGCCCAATTCACCTTAAAACGTAATCCTTGTGACCAGGCATTGACTAGAACCTGTAACGCTTTGGTAAATCCTTTAAACGCTAACAGTGGATTTCCAACTAATAAGATAGTTAATAAATCATCTGGTTCTTTTTCTTTTGGATAATAAACGTGCGTATCAATAAAGATGGGTAACACATATGATTCCTTATGAAATCGGGCTTTAACAATATCATGAACATAATTAGAATCTGTAGCATAACAAATATCTTGATTAAATTGATGCTTCAGTGACTCTCGAATCATTGCTTCATGCGTTTTATCTTTAACATCTCCATATAAATATTCATGCCCTTGTTCCCAGTACACCACAGGAACTCTATCATTTTTCAATTCTTCAACCTGATTATAAAAACCAGCAAAAATAACATCGATATCTTTTAAATACATTTCATACGATTCATGTGGCTTAAGAATGAACTCTTGATCGGGGACAAAGTCTTCTACCCAATCTGGAACTACTTTCTCATAATTTCCACGAATCATCACACTAATCTGATGGCCTCTTTTTTGTAAAGCCTTCATTTGTTCATATAACATCTTCAGTCCACCCGTTAAATTTCGATGCGGAAGAACATATAAAATAGAAAGTGACTGATGACACGTTGACGACTCTAAAGGTCGGACTTCTGAAACGTTAGATGAGGGATAAATTTTAATGAGTTTCTGTTGGGATTGACCTAGATTAAAAAAAGAAAGGTCAAAATCTTTAAAATCTTGGAGAGTCCAAATATTTTGGGGAGATTCCTCCTCAATGATAAAATAAAGATTTTTTTTCATTTGTTTGACTAATTTATTTAATAAGGCTAATCCTTCCTCTTTACTGAACGTGTTAAATATCATTGAAATAAAAATCGTATCATATTCAAATGCTAAACTATCTAATCCATTCATAAAAAAAATACGATGATAATATCCTATCGCTTCACAGTTAATCATCACATTTTCTAATTGACACAGATCAATCGTATAATTTAAATTAGGATTTAAACTTTTTAAAATCGGTGCTATTAAGTCATGTCCTGTTGTTAACTCCAGTAGATGATCCCCGTCATGTAAATCTAAAAAACTAGTTAACTCCATCATGGATGTTAATTCTTTATTCATAGCAACCTTCCTTTCTTAACTATGAATCTTATCGTTAAAAATACCGATAACTAATAAATCATATGATTAAATCCCTCTAAACTTTACATAAAAAGTCAAACAATCGCGATTGTTTGACTTTTTATGTAACTGTTATGTTTAATTTTGTTTCCTCTTCATCCATAAAACGATGATTGAGCCATTGATCGCCACGTAAACGAATCACATAAAGGATGCTTCGAACGGCCCAATCAACGAACATCGCAATAAAAATTCCTGCCACTCCCCAACCTAGTACCACTCCAAATAAGTAACCCAATCCTACTCGAAACATCCACATTCCAATGATGGCCGTCATCATCGTATACTTTCCATCGCCTGCTCCTTTTAAGCCACCAGGTAAAACAAAAGAAAAAGCCCAGATTGGTGTAGCTAGTGCGTTAAGTTGAATCAAGCGAGTGGCATAACTTAACACCTCTGAATTATCCGTATAAAGCGCAACAAAATACCAGACAGTCGGAATAGAAAAAGCGCCCAAAATAACTAAACAAACAACCCCGAAGCGGGTAATAAAACGAAGAGTATCTCTTGCTAAAGCCGTTTCTTTACGACCAATTTCTTGCCCTACAATTGTGGTTGCCACAGTCGTTAATGAATTTCCTGGAATGTTAATCAAATTAATAATAGAATTAGCGATTGAGTTCGAAGACATGGCAATGGCCCCTATCCCCCCAATAAACACTTGTGTCAGTAATTTACCTAAGTGGAAAATAATAGATTCGATTCCCGCAGGTACCCCTACATAAAAGATCTGACGTAAATAATTAAATTGTGGACGATACAATTGGATTTTTCCAAACTGAATCGCCTTCTTCCCCTTTATTAAAATCCACATCACATAAAGGGTTCCAATCACACGAGCTAAAGAAATTCCTAAGGCTGCACCGACAATCTCCCATTTAAACACATATAAGAAAAGATAAGTTAAAAGAATATTAAAAATATTAGCGACGACATTACTAATCGCTGCTATCTTTGTATCCCCAGCACCTCTTAAAATTCTATTAGCCATTAAAGTTAAGGCTATAAATGGAAAGCTAAATAATACAATACTAAAATAAGTAATTCCATACTCCATCACTTGAGGTTCTACTCCGTGATAAACAAGTTGAATTAAGGGGCGATTAAATACGAGTAACAATATCATGATAAAAATGGAAATAAAGGTTGTTGATATAATGCCTTGCATAGTAGCTTCATTTGTTTTTGCATAATCGTTACGCCCAACATATTGTGCGACCACAACCGTTCCCCCCCCCATAGCAAATGATGTAAATACTGAAATAAATAAATAGCACCTATTATAGTTTGATTCACATCAAAACGATATGAGCTTATGCCACATTAAAAATTAATTAAATGACATTTTACCTTGTTTCGTCGATACAAAAAAAGAGCACCATGAGTTGATGCTCTTTTTGTTTTTACTGTTATTTAACGTGCTAACCAACCACCATCGACAGCTATCGTATATCCATTGACATAATCACTTGCTGAGCTTGCTAAAAAGACAACAGGTCCTTTTAAATCTTCTGGTGTTCCCCAACGATCAGCTGGAATACGTCCTAAAATTTCTGAACTACGAGATTCATCAGCACGAAGTTGTGCTGTATTAGCTGTCGCCATATATCCTGGAGCAATCGCATTAATATTAATCCCATGTTTTGCCCATTCATTGGCCATTAACATTGTAATCCCTTTTACCCCTGACTTACTCGCTGTATAAGATGGCACACGAATTCCACCTTGGAATGATAACATCGATGCAATATTAATAATTTTTCCACCTGTTCCTTGTTTCATAAATTGATTGGCTGCCGCTTGACAGAAGAAGAAAACAGATTTTAAGTTTAAATTAATGACGTCATCCCAATCTTTTTCTGAAAACTTAACTGAATCCTCACGACGAATAATTCCTGCATTATTGACTAAAATGTCGATATGTCCAAACTCAGCAATTGCTTGATCAATAATGGATTGAATTGGATCAGTTGACATTAAATTTGCTTCAATCGTTAAACAACGGCGTCCAACTGCTTCAACGGCTGCCTTAACTTCATCCATTGAACTAATTCCTACAGCGACAATATCAGCACCTGCTTCAGCTAATCCGACTGCCATTCCTTGTCCTAGTCCAACAGCTGCTCCTGTAACGATTGCTACTTTTCCATCTAACTTAAATTGTTCTAAAATCATACTATTCCCCTTTTCATTTTATCGTTTCATTCCAACTGAACCCGTTTGGCTCATTAAATCTTTGACTTCTTGATCGTGAGTTAATAAAACATCTCCATTCATCGTATGTTTTAGAACCCCACATGCTAATCCGTAATTTAATGCTTCCTGATATGTTTGACGGTATAAATCTAATTCATTTAACACGCCTGCCACAAACGCATCTCCCGCTCCGACACGGTCAATAATTTCAAATTGATACGTTTGATTGGTGGTATACACATCACCCGTTTTGGTATAGCAGTACGCACTTAAACAGTTTTGATGAGTGGATTGTTGTTCACGAACCGTTCCAAAAACTGCTTGACAGTGACTGTTAGCCATGAAGTAATGAAATACAGCTTTACGCTTAGCATCTACTGATTCAAAGGCTTGCTCTAAGCGGTATCCACCAATGGTTTCAATATCATATAAGCTTCCAAAAACAATATGAACATATGGTAAGATTTCACGAATCACCGTAGACGCTTCTTCAACAGTCCATAATTTTGCACGATAATTAAAATCAAAACTAATCGTTAATCCACGTTCAAACGCCACTTAACTAACTCAAGTGTAAATTCTCTAATCTCTTTTCCTAAAGCTAGGGTAATTCCACTGACATGCAAATGAGTACGATCCGATAAAACTTCGTCTATATCAAGCGTATTTGCTTCCATCTGGGCAATGGCTGAATATTTTCGGTTATAAATAACATTCGAAGCGCGTAACGAATAACCTACCTCAACGTAATAGCTTCCTAATATGTCACCTTTAAGTTTAGTTGGTGTTAAATCGATTCCATATTGTCTGAGTGAACGATAAGCAGCAATTCCCAATGGATTATCAGGTAATACTGTCGCAAATCGAACATCATGGCCGAAATTCGCTAAAGCGATCGCGATATTTGCTTCGCTCCCCCCATACGTGACATTTAAACTTCGGCATTGTTCTAATTTATCATGAGCCGGTGGAGTTAGACGTTGCATAACCTCCCCCAAGGTTACAAACTTCTTCATTTTCATCACCTAGTTCTTTCTAGCATTTGCTACTTTTTCAACAAATTGTCTAGCTAATTCTGTTACAGCTGCATAGTCACCGGATTTAGCTGGAGCTGTTAAATCTCCACCTACACCGACGGCCACACATCCATTTTTAATCCATTGATCGACATTCTCTAAGCTAACGCCACCTGTTGGCATAATATTCGCTTGTGGAAGAGGTCCTTTCACTGCTTTAACGAAGCTTGGTCCAAATGCACTTCCAGGGAATAATTTAACAATATCTACTCCTGCTTCCATCGCTGTGATGACTTCTGTAATCGTCATACATCCTGCCATGTAAGGAACTTGATATCGATTACATAATTTAGCTGTTTCTAAATCAAATCCTGGAGAGACGATATATTTAGCACCTGCTAAAATCGCAATACGAGCTGTTTCACTATCTAATACGGTTCCAGCACCAATTAACATGCTTGATCCAAACTCTTTGACTAATGATTTAATCACTTCATCAGCAAAAGGTACAGTGAAAGTTAACTCAATCGCTTTAATTCCACCTGCTAAACAGGCTTTTGAGATTTCAATTCCTTGCTCTTCGTTTTCAGCACGAACAACAGCTACGACACCTGTTTCACAAATTTCCTTAATGACTTCATATTTTTTCATAAGACACCTCTTCTACTTTTTTCATTAACTATTAGTTTATTTTAAAGCTTTCAATTCTACTTTATATTTTAAAGGGTTAATTGTTTATCATAAGTAAATGATTATTTTTCATAGGGCGTAGCTATTTTTTTCACTTTACAGTGCATATACTCATCAACTTCATCCCAAGGAACGATAAATCCACTTCCTTTGGCACAAAAAACCGATCCCGAAGGGTTTAAGCGATCAGCAGCTTTATCATAAGCGATTTCTGAAATAACCTCTTCTGGATTATGACAAATATCATATCCTGCAACATTTAATGAGATTCTTCCGGCTCCTTTCATATAGGATAAAAATTCACTCGGATAATCCATAAAAGTCGCTACTGGAACCGTTCCAGTAATCAAACATTTATTTTCTTGAATCATCGGATTCTCAAATTTTCCAGACATCTTTTTTAAATCCATTAAGATTCGTCCCATTAAATCCATCTCTACTTCGAATTTAACGGTATAATATGGTTCCAACAAGAGATTCTTAGCTTGTTCTAATCCTTGACGAATGGCACGATACGTCGCCTCTCTAAAATCTCCACCTGACGTATGTTTCTGATGGGCACGCCCTGTGATGAGTTTAATATGAACATCAGTTAAACATGATCCTGTTAAAATCCCAAGATGTGTTTTCTCAAAGATATGTGTTTCGATTAATTTTTGATAGCTTAATTCTAATTCTTCTGTTGAACACACGGATTCAAAGGTCACCCCACTTCCTCTTTGACCAGGCTCTAATTGTAGGTGAACTTCCGCATAATGCTTCAATGGCTCATAATGCCCGCTTCCAATGACTTGATTTGTAATAGTTTCTTGATAAATAACTTTTCGCGGACTAAATTCAATTGAAAGATCAAATCGTTCTTGGATAATCTCTTTTAAGACTTCTAGCTGAATACTTCCCATCACGGAAACATCAATAGATTGTGTGACTTCACTCCATAAAACCAACAGCATCGGATCTTCATCTTCTAATTTTTTAAAAATAGCTAATACATCTTTGGCATTTAATGATTGAGGATAGAGTACAGACACACGCATGACAGGTTGTAATAATCCCTCTTCCCTCTTAATTTCATGACCAATTATTTGACCTGCCATAGTATGTGTTAATCCGGTTACCCCAATCAGTTCACCTGCCTGTGCAATCGGTGTCGTTTCAAATTTCTTTCCTTGATAATAACGTATTTGATTTACTTTCTCTCCTTCTTCAGTCGCGGATGTTTTAATTGAATCTTTTACGGCTAAATTCCCACTCAACACTTTTAGATAAGTAATTCGATCCCCTTTTTCATCATAGCGAATTTTATAAACGCTTCCTTTAAAAGGAGCTGTACGATCATATGTCGTTTCTGTTAACTCATCAAACTGTTTTAAAAAAGAGGTAATTCCAATATTTTTTAAGGCTGATCCGCTGAAAACTGGACAAACATTTTGCATTCGAAGTTGCTGTTTAAAAGTTGTTAACCAAAATTGTGAATCCCATTTATTTTCTAAGAAGTAATCGAGTAAGTCTTCATTTAACTCTGCTAATGGCTCGATAATTTCAATTGGTAACTTACTTAAGTCTAATTCATTTGGAAGATAAATAGGATTTACCCCTAAATTCAATCGTAACTGTGTCAAAACACGTTCAATATCAACTCCTTCACGATCCACTTTATTAATAAAGAAAACCATTGGGATATGATACTGTTTTAAGCAGTCAACAATCGTCTCGGTATGACTTTGAACGCCTTCAAATCCATTAATGATAACAATTGCATAATCTAAAACTTTAATTGCACGTTCCATCTCACTGGAAAAATCAATATGTCCAGGGGTATCGAGTAAATAATAGATGGATCCATTATACTTAAAACTCGCTTGTTCAGTAAAAACAGTGATCCCTCTTTGTTTTTCAATTGAATGATGATCCAAAAATGTATTTTGATGATCGACTCTTCCTTTTGTGCGAATTGCATTCGTTTCATATAAAATTTGTTCAGCCAGTGACGTCTTCCCAGAATCAACATGAGCAAATAATCCGATTGTTTTAAACACTCTAACACCTCAAAACTTTATTTTCGTCTCTTTTATTATAACAAACATCTATTAAAAATCATAAATAATTAGTCCCACCAAACAAACCGAACAAAAGTTTGTTTTTTGACAAGAAACTATTGAAAAAAGTTACTTTTTTTGTCATAATATAAGAGTCAGCAAGACACAAACCACCCTAACTCGTGAAGTTACCCCCTAATTAACTTCACACATTCCGAAATTCCAAACAATTTTTCAAAACGAGATCATCTTTCCAGGTCTCTTCTTCGAAAAAAGCTCACCATACTGTGAGCTTTTTTTTATTTAAATGAACTTAACAATTTCCTCAATAATCAAATCAACATTTGTAACCGTCACTGACTTTTTCTTAGCCTTGGGACAATGCTTATCCAATTTTTTAGTCATACTATGATTTAAAATATTAGTTAGCAAAATGGCGAATTTAACGCCTTGAAAATATTGATCATTATATTTTTTATCTACCTCAAAATACTTACAATTCGGTAGAATTCGCTTTAATTTTTGAATCGTAGGTGTTGCCCCTCCGACAATCATAATTTCTGCCTTATTAATTTCACTCACATCCACGGATTGTTCCAAAGTCATTTCGTACACTTGTTCCTCTGCTTCTGATGGCTCTTTTATTATTGACTCTAATTGGGCACATCTTTCTTTTAGATTCTCCAACTCTTTTTCTAACCGTTCCTTTTCATGCATTGTTGTCATTAAGTTAGACCGTAACTGTTTTAATTGAAGTTTATACATTTTCTCTTGATTCAACTTTTCCTCACTCAGGGAGAGTTTTAACAACTTATTCGTTTCTTTTACTGATTTTAAATCGCGTTTAAGTAACTCGACTTCTTTTTCCAACTGCTTCGAAATCATTTGATCCTTTAACGTATAAGAGCGGAAAAAGAACTCTCGATTTTCTTTCATCACTTGACTCATTACAAAATACGGTAATAATTCATTTAACAACTCCTCAAATGCTTCAAGTTCTGAAATAGGTAAAACTAAATCTCCGATTTCAATACTAGCTCCCTCTTCTTCAATTAGATTGTCTCCATCGGTACATAATAAAAGAGTCATTAACTGGTAGACATCTGTTATGGTTAACCGATAGACCGTGTGTTGATCAATTAATCCTAAATCTCTCATCCACTGGATGTGAGAACTTAATTTTTCTTCCTGATAACACCTCTCTAGCTTATCATTTAAAACATCGACTACATTTTGTCCTAAATAGTCAGAATAACTCCGGTAAAAGTGCTTAACTCTCTTAAACGTTATTGAATTAGGTTTCGTTAATTGATACTTGAAATATTGATAATTCAGCTCATCGATGTCGAGTTCAAAGTCTAAAATTTTTCGTTGAATTCCGTCATAAGTGACTTTTAATTGGTTAAAAAATGTTGTCTCATCGTATCGAACCTCTAATTTTTCTAGAAAAAAATCAAAAATAGATACATCCATTAAATCACTTTGATTGATCAATTCTTCATCCTTCATTAATACCTCTAGCCCAGTATCCGAAATTAATTTACTACGACCATAATATTTTTTTAATTGTTTGTAAAGAGCCCCATACTGCTTATAGAGTTCTTCAAATAAAACATTAAAAATAATTGAATCTTCTTTAGAGGCTTCAAACAAACAATAAGCACATTTTAGTTTATATTCTTCTTTTAAACTGGGCCTCTCCAAACACACATGCTTATAATATTTATACTGATCCCGTTGTTTCCAAACGAGTGGAAATCGACGATGTAACCCTTCAATGGTTGAGAATTTACACTTCGCTAACACATATGCTAAAAAGACCTCTCGATTTTCAATCAATCGAGTTCGTCTCATATTTCAACCCCTCCTCATCCTTTTTTACATTATATGCAAACAAACCTTACAATTATGAGTGAAATCGTCAATAATCTCTACTTATCGATACATGATTAGAACAGCATCAATGGATTAATTAATGACTACAAAAGAAACTGATCGTTACACAGATACAGTCAAATTTCTTAATTTAAAACGATTAATTTCTTTAACTTAGTTTTCGCAATAAACTCTAGCGAAATTTTCAACATCCTATTCAAAAATAAAACGGCATGGCTCTTTAATAGATACCATACCGTTTAACATGCTTCTACTTCCTTAACAGTAGATGATTATTTTTTCAATTTAGGGAATCCAATAATAATTGCAAGGATTCCGAATATCCCCATTAACATCGGATAATGAACAAATTTAACAATTTCCATTGGAGAAATAGCGGCTAACCCTGCAGCTCCTAATACTTGGGCTCCATATGGAATTAGGCCTTGCCAACATGAAGAGAAAATATCTAGTAAACTAGCTGAACGACGAGGATCAATATCAAATTCATCGGCGATTTCTTTCGCTAATGGACCTGCCATTACAATTGCAATGGTATTATTAGCTGTACATAAATCAATGACACTAACTAAAGTCGCAATTCCAAACTCTGCTCCTTTTTTTGATTTAATACGAGATTTAATTAAATATAATAAATAATCAATTCCACCATTATGTTTAATTAACTCTAATACCCCACCGACTACAATACAAATCATTGCTAATTCTTGCATACCAGCCATTCCATCTGAAGTGGCAGTAATTAAATTTAATAAACTAAATGAGTGAGTCGCTAATCCGATGATCCCAGCTAATACGATCCCGCCTCCAAGTAAAACAAAAACATTTATTCCTAGTAAGGCTCCAACTAAAATTGCAACATATGGAATAACCTTAATCCACTCTACTTGATAAACCGCAGTTAAATCAACTTGATATTGTGAGGTCATAACAAATAAAATAATTAATGCCAGGATGGCAGCGGGTAAAACAATTAAAAAATTCACTTTGAATTTATCTTTCAGTTCACACCCTTGCGTACGCACAGCAGCAATCGTTGTGTCAGAAATGATGGATAAGTTATCACCAAACATTCCTCCACCAACAATCGCTCCAACAACTAATGCGACAGGAATTCCAGTTGCTTCTGCAACTCCAAGACCAACTGGGGTTAATGCGGTAATTGTTCCAACTGATGTTCCCATTGAAACTGAAATAAATCCTGCAATGATAAATAATCCAACGACTACTAAATTAGGTGGTAAAATGGATAAACTTAAATTAACTGTTGCATCAACACCACCCATGGCTTTTGCTACACCAGAAAAAGCCCCTGCTAATAAAAAAATCATGACCATCATGATAATATTTTCATTTCCTGCTCCCTTACAGAAAATAGCTACTTTATCATTAAAGTGTTCTTTTCGATTAAACATAAACGCTGCAACCGAAGCTAACAAAAAGGCAACTAATACAGGCATCGCATAAAAATCACCTGTCATTATTCCACTACCAACGAATAAAATCAAAAAAATCCCTAATGGCAATAGTGCCCACGGATTTCCCTTACTCTTTTTTGAGTTCATTTTTCTCCTCCTTCTAAGTCTCATTTTTTGAGACTAAACCTACAAAGCTACAGTATCAAGTTTACTGACTCAGTCGGTTTTTGTCAACGTTTGTACTATTTATTTTTATATTGAATTTTTATCATTCAGTTACTTTTTTTTACAAAAAAGATAAAGAAGGTCGACAAAATAAACTAAGAAAAAGTCATTAATTTACGATACAATAAGGAAAAGAGAATTAAAAGGGGTTACACTAAAATGAGTATAAAGCAAATTATATTAAGTCGACTTCATAGTATCGAGCGTGAAGGGATGAGTGACTTAATCCATTTTCTAACATCAGAGAGTGATTATTTCAAGGCACCGGCTAGTATTAAAGGCCATTGTAATTATCCTCATGGATTAGCGATCCATAGTCATAATGTGGTTGAATTACTACTTCAAAAGAATAACCAATACCACTTAGGATTATCAAAGGAAACCATCTATTTAGCAGGATACTTACATGATTTATGTAAAACAAATATCTTTTATCCGATACTTAAAATTCGCTATAATCATAAAAACGAAAAAGAGTGCTATTTCACGTATGAATGTCTCGATGATGTTCCACTTGGACATGGTGAAAAGAGTGTGATTCTTGCCCAACAATATATTAAACTAACACTAGAAGAAATTTTATTGATTCGATGGCATACCGGACCACAAACACCTTGTGAGAATCCTTATCGTTACGACCAAGCACTTGAAAAGTGTCCCGCTATTAAAGCCATCTTTACTGCTGATGAAGAAGCAGCTACTTTTCTTGAAACAATAAAACCAACACCCGTCTTTCAACCAAGTGTATTTTATGCCTGGAAAAAAACCGGCGTTTTGCCCAAAATTTAAAACCATTAAAAAAAGGCTGTATGATAACAAATACAGCCTTTTTATCTAAATGGATTATAAAAACGTGTTCCATTACTAAATGTAATCCATAAAAAGATTCCCATTAAACACGTCATTCCGATGATAACGATTAAATCTGATTTTTTTAGAGGAAGAGCATTATAAAATGTTCTTTTTTTATGTATTCCAAATGCACGTAATTCCATAGCATAACTAATCGTTTCAATACGTTCTAAACTTGTTAGAATGAGGGGAAGTAAAATAGCCCCCATATTTTTCAGTCGTTTACTAAGCTTTTCTTTTGAGGATAAATCGATTCCTCTTGCTTGCTGCGCTTGAGAAATTTCAATGAAATCACGTTGAATGTCTGGAATATAGCGCATGGCAATTGAAACAGAATAAGCAATACGATAACTCACGCCTAGTTTATTTAAGGACGCTGCAAATTCACTTGGATTCGTAGTTGCTAAGAAAATTAATCCGATTGGAATAATGGTTAAATATTTTACCGTCATATTAAATTGGTAAAATAACTGTTCAGTCGTTAACACATAAGGGCCAAACAGTTTAATTAGATTATGTTGTGTACCATAAATTGAGACACCTTCAAGTGGTGAGAAGAAAAACACCGCTAAGTTATTAAATAATAAGAAAATTAAAATAAAGTAAAAAACAAAAGCAATATCTTTAAAATCAACTTTTGAAATTTTAAAAATAATAAAACTTAATAGTAACATCACGACTAAGACACGTGTATCATAGCTTAACATCGCTGTCACTGACCATAATAAAAAACAAATCAGTTTCGTACTACCTGTTAAACGATGAATCGGTGAATCAATGTCAATATAAGCTAATAAGTTAGCACTCATTACGTTCTCACCGCCTTATCACTTGAAATAAATTTACAAATAAATTCAACTGGAGGTAAATCTCCAACTTTTTTTGCTAATTCATATAATGAGGTTCTCTTTAAATGAGCTGTTTTTATTAACGCATCATTCGTTAATACGTGCCATGTTGTATCATCGGCAACAAGCTCTCCATTTGTAATGACAAGAGCACGAGTTGTATACTCAAGCATTAAATGCATATCGTGCGTAATCATCAGAATCGTAATCCCTCTTGCATTTAACGTCTTTAAAAACTCCATAATTTCAGTATAATGTTTTAAATCTTGCCCAGCCGTCGGTTCATCTAAAATTAAAATTTCTGGATTTAACACTAAAATTGAGGCAATCGTAACTCGCTTTTTTTGTCCGAAACTTAAAGCCGAAATCGGCCAATTACGATAAGGGTAAAGCCCACAGACTTTTAACGTTTCAAACACACGGCGTTTAACTTCTTCTTCATCAATCCCTCGAATTCGTAGTCCGAATGCCACTTCATCAAAGATCATTGTTTTTGAAATCATTTGATTTGGATTTTGCATGACTAATCCAATCTTTTCAGCACGTTCTTTAATGGTTTGGTTGCTTAAGTCCTGACCTTTAAACTCAATGGCTCCTGCCGTCGGTTGATAAAAACCACTAATGAGTTTTGAAATCGTTGATTTCCCAGCTCCATTTTTTCCAACAATACTTACCATTTCGCCTCGATGAATTTTAAAGGAAATATCTTTTAATGTTTTTTGATTCATTTGATAACCAAAACTCACATTTTTAAATTCTAAAATCACCTGTTGCTTTTCTTCTGGTAAATAAGAACTCGCGTTTAAAAACCACTTTTTAACTGAATCTGTACACGTTGTCAGATTCATTGTTTCTAATGACTCTGGATTCATATCTTCCGAAATCTCACAACCTGCATATTTTAAAGCTGTAACATAAAGAGGTTCACGAATCCCTACTTCTTGAAGTAAAGAAGAAGCTAGTAATTCATTAGGGGTTAAATCCGCTACGATTTCACCTTGATTGACCACAATAATTCGATCTACCTTTTTGTATAAAACATCCTCTAAACGATGTTCAATCATCACAATGGTTTTATTTGTTTTAGTGTGGATCTCATCAATTAAAGTCATCGTATGCAGCCCCGCTGCTGGGTCTAAATTAGCTAATGGTTCATCAAATAATAAAATATCAATATCATCTACTAAGACACCCGCTAAGGTCACACGCTGTTTTTGTCCTCCTGACAGTTGGTGAGGAGAATACGTCAGGTGTGAGTCAACATTCACTAACTGTGCTACTTTTTGAACAGTTTCAATCATCTCTTGTTGTGGAACAACTAAGTTCTCCAACTTAAAAGCAATATCTTCCCCAACCGTTAATCCAATAAACTGATCATCAGGATTTTGCAAAACAGTTCCAACATGAGCTGAACGTTCAAAAATGTTATGTTTTAAAGCATTTTGACCTTTAATTTTAAATGTCCCACTTGTAGTCCCTTTATAAATATTCGGAATTAAACCATTAATACAGTGTGCAATGGTACTTTTTCCTGATCCAGAAGGACCGACAATGACAACCTTCTCGCCCTCATAAATCGTTAAATTAATATTTTTAAGAGTTGGGCTTGACTGAACTCGATATTGAAAGCTAAAATTTTCGAATTCAATAACTGGCTTTCGCATGCGCTTCATCCTTTCTCTCTCTTTAATCATGAGATGAACTAAAATCAACTTTATCTCGTTGATAAAACTCATTTTAACTCATCTCAAAAATGGCCAACTTTTATATTATAACATATTTTTTGTCGAATAATGTTTGAAAAATCTTACAACTGTTTCAAAAAAATTGAGAGAAACATCCCTCAATTTTAGTCTTCCATTGTTAAACTTCCTTTTTGTGTACGTGTCTTTGCATAAGTTGTCACTAATAAAGAGCCTAATATCCCAATTGTCACCATATTGACACATCCAGCAACAATTCCTTGTGAATAAACTTTATCTACAGGTTCTGCGTAAATAAAAACATCTAGTGTAGGAGCGATGATAAACCATCCAATAATGTTAGCAACAATTTGTGCAACATTAAATTTAATTAACTCCTTAACCCCAAATACTCCATCTTCAATGTTAATACTTTTAGAAATAAGTCCAATGACAAGTCCAATCATAGCTGATGCAATGATCCAACTCATCCAAGGAGAACCAAAAATTAAAACATCTTTTAAGAAATGCCCGATTAATCCAGTTGCAAATCCCGCTAAAGGACCATATAACAGTGCAATTAAAGCTAATACAGCATAAGAAGTTTCTAGACTTGTATTTGGAATTCCTGTTGGAATAGAAGCAAATCGTGATAAAACAACAAAAATGGCTGCTCCAATACCAATCGCTACAATGGTTTGAATTGATCGATTTTTATTCATTTAACTATCTCCTTAATTGTTATTTGTTCATACTGTTATCTAGTTTATACCTTCGACATTTTTGTCAAACTTTGTCCGTTATTTAGTATATAAGGAGAGCTGTTCAGTGTCAATAAACAAACTTATAAATTGATTGATAGTAAAACGAAATTTACTATCAGATGAATCTCATTTAGTGCTAAAGAAAAAAGACACTGTTTAATACAGTGTCTAATGGTTATTTATTGATAGCTTGTGAGGCAATATAGGCCGTTGACATAGCTGCTTGTATATTATATCCACCTGTGTCTCCATCTATATCTAAAACTTCTCCAATGAAATAAAGGTTGCTTACTTTTTTTGATTCCATCGTCTTAGGAGAAATCTCTTTTATTGAAACTCCACCTGTTGTTACCATCGCAACGTGATATCCGCCTAATTCTTTCACTTCCATTTCATATTCCGTTAAAGTTGTGAGAAGTTTTTGACGCGTTGCTTTTGTTAACTCTGCACATTTTAAATCGTCATTAATCTCGCATAACTCTAGCACTTTATCTGCGAATCGTTTCGTTAAATTTAATTCTCGAACAATGGATTTAACGAGTGTTTTACCCCCATGATTCAATTTTTTAGTTAAGTTACTTCTAAACTCCTCTATCGATTCTGCGGCCACGAAATTACATTTTATCACATCGCCAGATTGCATAAAGCGAGAATTATTAATGATTCCCGGTCCTGAAACACCGGTATGAGTTAATAGAAAATCTCCTTGATACGATCCAATCTTTTTGCCATTACGCCATAATGTATAAGGTAGTTCTTCAAAAGAAGTTCCTGACATATCACTTAACTCATAATTTTTAATCTTTAACGGGGTTAAAGCCGGCTTAGTTGGAATAATCTTATGCCCGAATGACTTCGCCCAAACTAAGCCCTCTCCTGTTGATCCTGTATGCGGATAACTTAGTCCACCTGTTGCCACGACAACAATAGGACTTTCATAAACCCCTTGAGAGGTTTGCACATAAAATAACTCTTGTTCTTTTACTAATAATTGTACAGGTGTTTCATAACAAATATTAACCTTACGCTTCTTACATTCATCTAATAAAATATTTAAAACATCTTGAGATTTTAATGATTTAGGAAATACCTTTCCTTTTTCCGTTGTCATAAACTCTAATCCACGTTGTTTAAAGAAGTCTAACAAATCTTTATTTTGAAAAGATAGTAAAGCATGCTTTAAAAATTTGGCATTGGTACCGTAACATGTTAAAAAATGTTCAATATCACCCGCTTGAGTAATATTACATTTTCCTGCCCCTGCCATTAGTAGCTTGCGACCACAGGATTTATTCTTCTCTAAAAGAGCAATTTTTTTATTTTGATTGGCAGCACACATGATAGCTGCAAATAGTCCTGCTGGACCACCACCGATAATAATAACATCATATTTATTCAATATTCAATCCTCCGATTTGTCACTCATTTTTATAATTGTATTATGAGCATTAGTTTTAAGTCAAGATAAAGAAAAACTAGCATGATTCGCTAGTTTTCCATCCCTCTAATTGTTGTGTTAGCTGATTACAGCAAAACGCTATAAATGATTGAATTTGTCTCATATTAAAGACTTTACATTCATTCTGCTGATAGGCCTTTCTTTTTAAATCATCTTCTAATACTTTCAAGCGCCAATCATCAATTTCATTTTTACTTAATAAGGGTAAACAAGCTAAACTCTTCACTTGCAAAAGCTTTAACCTTGCTTCTTCTACCCAATAAGCGCTACTTAAAAGTTGATGATCGATACACTGCATTTCAAAATAGTACAAAGCATGTAATTCTGAACGTTCCATTCGATCTTTATAAGCATTAAAAAATGGAGTATAAATTTTTTCACGCCAAAGATAATCCGTATATAAATGAATCAGATACCCTAGTTGAAAGTCATCTGATTCATCAGTCACTATTTTTTTTGCTGTTTTAATCGCATGATCATAAGAAGTATCTGCTTCATGATAAAAATGCGTCATAGCTTTATCTAACCATGTCTGATTGGGACGCATATGAATTGCATCTGGGCTAAGGACACCTAGTAATAACTCAGCTGTCACTGTTCGATTAAATTGATTAAATAAAACAAATAGAACTTCTAAGTGAACAATGGGTGATGGCAATTCAAATCACTCCTTAACTAGGTTGGTTTACTATCCGTTCCCCATGAGGTTGATAGGTTTGAATGTCTACTCGTTCAAGTAAATACTGGGCCCATTGTTGCATTATCATTTGATGAGGCTTTTGCTTCTCTAATTCTTGATAAAATAACAATGATAACTTATAATGACCCGATTCATATCGTTTTAAGTATTCATAAGGTTGTTCAACAAGACTCCATTCTTGACCGATATATACGGTCATCGCTAATTTAATAGTTGTCTCAATATAGTCAAAAATTGACGAATGCTTATCTTTGACGCTTTTATAAAGGTGCATCACTTCGCTATTGCGCTTTATTCTTCGTTCATATCCTCTGGGTTTCATTAATAAGCATTCTAGTTTCAGATACGTTTCAATCCAGCTATACATTAACCTTTTAGAAGAACAACTATGTGAGACAATTAACTTTTGATGAATTCTATCCACTCTCTCAGTATCTAAGCAACTTAAAACATAGATTAGCTGAGTGGGTTGTCCAAACTTCTCTGGGAGCGCTAATGGACCAATCTCTTTTAAATAGCATTTAATTTGTTTATTAACTAATGGCAGACAGGACTGTAACCAATACGTCTTAAATTTAGCTTTCTCTAACTCTTTAATTAACAATCCGACTTGAATGATCATTGATTCTGCGTCAGTCTTTAAAAATTTCCGATAAGCTTTTGACGATTTCTCATAAGATGACGTACTTTTATACTGATTAATTAAATATTTAGGACTTCTTAATAACTCAGATAATTTTAAATCATTAAACTCAGGATCGGCAGTTAGTAAAGGTGTTAATACCTCAGATATCGTTTCAAATTTGATAAGATTTTTACGGATATTTTGTAGTATTTTCTCATGATAATCACCTAGATATTCTTCAAAATAGCAAACCATCTGTTCATTGGGCAATGAACGTGGAATAAATAAGTGATCTAGGAAATTAAGCGCATCCAATGTGTATGATGGCTCAAATATGACTGATAATTTATGTTCCTGCATGAAGCCGCTCCCCCTGTAACTCATTGTAGCTTTATTTTATCATAAAATCCCCTAATAATAAATCACACAAATTTAGAAAGAAGGGTTAATATCACTGCGATAGTTCTTTATGAAATAGCGTGAATGAAGCTTTCTAACCTAAACCTTTTGGGGTTAAGACTAAATTTCCTACACTACGTGGCTCAATCGATGATGGATATTGTCACTTTCCTTCAATGATAAACAGTGAGTGACCTAGCAGACTATTGAAGTTAATCTAATCCTCCATAGAGAGGTTCAAAAGTTTTGACGATGTGAAACGCTTATCTAGACTTATAGAATAACGGTCCTATTTATACTTACAATCTGTCTAGGTGATAAGAGAGAAGGATAAATCGTTGGTTGCAGGAGGATAAAGTACAGTCATGAACAAAAGCTTTCTCATAAAGTATAATAGATGATTAAAAAAATACTGCTATTGTAAAATTTAATTAGTTATCAATCATTAGTTCGTCATATAAACTAAATTTTATTTTACCTACTCATCTATGTTCTGTCTCTATAGAGACTCTTAATCAAACCATGATAGGCACAGATTGATCTCGCAGAAACCACTATTTTAATCATACTTTTTTTCATAAGGAAGGGAAATACAATGCCAAACCGTTTAGTTTATAATGATAAGCCAAACAATCTTAAGGTTGAAATTTATGGCTCTGATTCAGAACAGCCTATTTTAACAGATAATGGAGCATTAGTTGTGACAGGAACTGTAGAAGTTGATACGTCAATTCCATTATCAGTAAATGTTGTAGAAATAACCCCTATTAGTGTGACAGGAATTGTCCCCGTATCAATTGATGGAATTGCTAATGTTAATATTGTCCCTCCACCTATTAATACTTCATCCATAACGTTTATAACGACTGGGATCATTATAGATGATCTAACTGATGTTATGGAAATATCCACATATAATCAGTATGCTTATTATCTCTACGCAGATATTGGACCCAGTATCACGGCCTCTTTATATATTAAACCTACAGTCGAATTAGCGTATAGTGTATTAGCCGATGGTCCAACTTTATTATCAACGGCTAATTCTTTCAATAACGACTTACAAACCTGTGTCTTAACATCAGACATACTAGCTAATTTTTCCTTTATCGCGCTTCAAGCCACTCAAGGAAACACAGTCATTATTACCTTTGTCGGTCAATAGTTCCTCATATACTGTATTAATAAGGAAAGAGGTGATATAATGGGTAATCGCCATATCTCAAGTTTTCAACCAGATGTAACAAAGGTATCTCTTTATGGATCAGATTTAAATCAATCGATTGAGACTAATCGAAAAGGGGTTTCTATTACAGGCATTCTTTCGCTTGATGCTCAGGATCCCCTCACCACGAATATTCTAGAATGTCCTAGTCTCTCTATTATGGATAACCTCACACTTTCTGTAATGGATACATCAAACATCACCACGAATAGTGTGTTAGAGGGTGATTTTGATACTTTTATTTTCCCCACCTCAAGTCAAACTATCACATTAAGCTCTAAACTGCTGTCTGTACAAAATATTAATGAACTATGGGTATGGGTTTTTCTCTATGGTGGAAGTAATGACCCCATTACAGCTAATGTATTTTTAGCACCTATAGCAGATAAAAAGACTGGAGTGAAATATGGGACATCAAAAGTTCTAAATTGTGACCTATCCATTGCTGGAATTCAACGAGTAGCATTATTTTTGGTCACAGAACGTTCAAATTATGTTTTTATCACATTAGAAGGAATTAATTTAATTTCCGAAGTAACCGTTGGAGTGTTTTTGACTGGAAGAAGTTATTAAATTTTTTTCATTGCTAATCTCTATTAATGAATTAGCTTGAATGCAGTTTTCCAATCTAAACATTTTCGTGGTCCATGATTCATGAGGCAGAGTGCCTCATGAATCTGTTTGATTACTAACTCATGCTAAGCCCATCGTATTCCGAACAAACTTTTAAAAAAGACCCTGGTCAGTTTCATTACTTCCTCTTTACCAAGAGAAATAAGGATCAGTCAAGTCAACTGGAATGTTTAAGTCATCGTCTACTTTCAAGCAACAAGTAAACTCTCTTCCTCAATCACTCATATAGATTTTATAGGTATCTTTAGGAAAGAATTCATCCCACTCATCAGTCGCTCGATATATTTCTCAAACCGAGCGATTTTCTATTTTTATAGTGACATCAAAGCATGCTTGACATTCAACAAAGGTTACTAAATAACCGTATCTAATCCCCATTCCCTAGTAATTGAGGACCGTTTCACTCGTGAAACTTCTAGGGGACCCATTCCCTAGTAATTGAGGACCGTTTCACTCGTGAAACTTCTAGGGGACCCATTCCCTAGTAATTGAGGA
>OHAG01000377.1_pt1 | contig 37076 bp, 41 predicted proteins | sample 1577081 | NCBI WGS metagenome assembly OHAG01 (sample SAMEA3541513, study PRJEB24748) | human gut metagenome | biome: human gut; feature: human-associated habitat; material: faeces | place: China | collected 2012
TCCCTCACGATTACAGGTATAAAATTTCTTCACCCACACCAGTTGACAAAGAGCCATTATTTTAGGCTCTGTTAGACGAAATTGTTGGTGAAATTGTTAAAAATAAAAAACAATGATTAGGTTCATTGTTTTTTTATTGCTTTAGGAGATAATTTAGCTCTTCTATTCAATTGAATATTAACACTTAGTAGCATTAATATTACAAGGACAATCGTAATTAACACCTCTATTGTTTGAGAGTTCTTAAACTCTTTAAACTGATAAAAAATAATGGGAAGAATAAAGAGAAACAATGCAGAAATCATGATATGTAATCCAACTATTTTAGAAGCAATTTTTGAATCATATTCCTGTTTGTTAAATCCAACGTTAAAAAGAATATCCGATTTATACTGTACAAATCCAAGACCACCTATAATTAAAGAAATTACACAAAATACAATCATTTGTCCAACTAACTCATTATTCATTGTTAATCCCTCCATATATAATCTTATATTTATTATATATGCCATGGAATTTTTTAACAATAAATATTAGACATAATAAATCATCTAAATAAAGCAGTTCTAACTCTATAATCTTCAATGTTTAGTTCCAATTGACTCGATACTGTTTGGAGAATCATATTTTTTCCTTTCAAAACTTCTTTATCATCTTTGAAATATTCTAACCACTTCATCCAGTAAAGATAATTGACTAAATATTTAGTTGATACCCCTTTAAATCGTAACATCCATAGTTTTAAGCGACTATGAAAAGAGTTGAGACGTTGAATATTATAAAAGTCATCAGTTCTGCGCTTTCCACTCTCAATGCGCTTATGCTCTAATCCAAAATCTTTCACAAACTGAATGTAGCTTTGATGACTATCCGTACACAAAATAGAATCAGCTTCAATGTGACCTTCTAATGCACGACCTAAATCAGAGCTTTTCATACGTCCTTTACATACAAGCTCTGTATAAAGATTCCCTTGACGGTCTAATCCTGTTAACACACAAACTTGTTCAGAGCTAATCCCACGCTTCACTACTTCTCCACCACGTTTACGAGATGGGCGAGGCATTACAAATCCACTCTTCACATGATTTCCTTTGAAAGACTCAGCAATATATGTTTCATCCATTTCTACGACACCCTCTAAATACCCCATCCCAATATATGGACGAATCGCATCTAAAATTCGATGGCGCATGTAAAAAGAGGTCTTTACGCATACCCCAATTTGAACAGCCGCACGACGGATACTAAATCCTAAAATCATGCATTTAGCATATTCTAACCAAGAATTTAAAGGCAATTTAGAACCCGATAAAACTGATTTTGAAAAGTCGGTAAATGTTCGAAGACAAGATTTACACTTATAGCGTTGTTTACCTGATGAGGTCCCATATTTAAAAACCTCATGGCTTTCACAATGAGTACAAGCTTTCCCTTTAGAAAAACGAGCTTCTCGACAATCTTGCATTGATACAGGGCTAAGAGATAAAATTTCTGAAATATAATTCAATAAATTGGCTTGTTGCTCATTAGTTAAAGCTAAAATATCAGATTTTATATCATTCAACGTTGGCATAAGTCACCTCGAACATTCGTTTAATATTAGTTTATCATATTCATCAGTTTCAGTTTTGGGATGCAAAAAATAAAATTACATCAATTTTTACAAACAAAAAAGCAGTCATTTTTACAATGGCTGCTTTTATTGTAATATCAATGCTTTTTAGTATTTATAATCAAAAAAATCATCATTTTTTCAGAGATTTTTACACCTATAAAATTTGTGGTAATAATTTTATTACCGCTATTTTTATGTCTGTAAAAAGTGCTGTAAAAGTTCTTGTAATTTAGGATGAAAAACTGTTAGTAAAATTGATTGTAAAAATAATTGTAATTTTCAATACGAAAAATAATGATTTCGGGAGATAGTTCCCTATCTATTGGGAAAACTAATTTTATAAAAGTAGTTGTTATTTTTCCCCATTTTTGTCATTTATTTTTGACAACTACTATTTTACTATATTATCCTTAATTTGTAAATTATTGCTTATAATTTCCTTTTAAAGGAAAAAGAGAGTTCTAAAGGATTTAATCGTTCAAACCTAAACAAAAAGAAACGGTTAAAGAGAAATATAAAACCTTGCAGCAAACTCACCTCGTTTCCAAATTATATAGTAAAGGTTTTGTTTTAGAAAATTATTGATAAATTTATACACTGTGTTTTATATAAATATTGATAATTAAATTTAATAAAAAAGAGTCTTTCAATAAAATGAAAAACTCTTTTTATTTTCCTAAAGAATTACGTTTGAGATAAGGCTTATCCCTCAGTTGCTTAAAAAGAAATATTTCAGCAAAAAATAAAAAATGAAAATAGTAGGAAAAAAATCTAAAATCAAATTCCTTTGCATGCGAGGAAGTAAAGCCATTATAAAAATAAAAGATAGTAAAAATCAAAATTAAAGCAATAGAGAACTTTTTATTTTTAAATAAATTTGTTGAGCAACTAATTCCTATTAAAAACAAAAATACGCCGTAAAAAAAATTATAAAAAGGATTCTCAATGTCAATTAGAATAATAGGACATTCAAAAATAATCAAAAGCAAAAAAAGTATTAACAGTGGAATAACAAAAAATAGTATATTCATTAACCAAAATCTACGAGGTAGTGAAGTCTTATTATTTAAAGATTTAAAAAAGATATAACTTAACCACGGAGAAATTATAAACAAGTCAAAGCAAAATAAATAACCAAGAAAGATTAATAATAGTAGAAAGACAAGCAATGATATTTCTCCTGGAAATAATGTTTCGATTATGACTGAAGATATGTGGTGTACAACTGAAGATGAGAATATTGAATTAAAAATAAAGATAAATGTTGGTATAGATGCTAATAACGGTAAAATTAAAGGTGATTTTTTATTAGAAATAGATTTTAATATCATATATTTCCTCCTACCAAAATTCGATTTCCGAGGAATATTATACATTTATTTACCATAAAATTACAACAAAAACTCTTAGTAACTCGTTAAGCTAAACAAATATAGGTTTTCTTGAGAGAATTTCTTCAATCAGAGTACCTGCATATGTTGCTTGTGATTGAACGTAGGATGTTTGAATTTTGAAGAGCTCTTTTCATCTTTAAAAATTTTACTCTATTTGAACCATTTCAAATAACTATTTAAATGTTTAGTTGGTACACCCCTAAATTTTTGTGAAAAACTTTTAACAGATTGCGAAGATACAAAAAAATGCAGGAAATTCATACCTGCATTTTTTATTTCAAAGATATTAATAATTTAGTTTAAAAATAAATCGTTAATTATTTGAATTTATTTCAACAATTTTAAAAGCAATTTTAACTGTTAAAACTTATGTAATTTAGTTTTTTGCATCCCAAAACTGAAACTGATGTTATCATATTTGAGGCGTTTTATTCAAGATAACAACAAGATTGTCTAACACAGCGTTATTTTATAAATAATTACTAACGATCATCAAAGACTAAACGTAAATAGGTTTAAATGTAATAACCTTTTCTCATCGTTAAACAAAAAAAGGAACCGCAAATGCGGCTCCAATAATAAAATTAACGTTTTGAGAACTGTGGTGCACGACGAGCTGCTTTAAGTCCGTATTTTTTACGTTCTTTAGCACGTGAATCACGAGTTAATAATCCGATTGGTTTTAAAGTTCCACGGTATTCAGCATCAACTTGTAATAATGCACGAGAAATCCCTAAACGGATAGCTCCAGCTTGTCCAGTTAATCCTCCACCGTTAACATTTACTAATACATCATATTGGTTAGTTGTTTCAGTTAATGTTAATGGTTGCATGATATCTAAACGAGTTGCTGCAGAAGGAATATAATCTTCAAATTCGCGACCGTTGATAATTACTTTTCCAGTTCCAGGTACTAAACGTACACGTGCAACTGAGCTTTTACGACGACCAGTTCCTAAGTATTGTACTGTCATATAGTGTTACCTCCCTCTTAATTATCCACGAAGTTCGTAAACTTCAGGTTTTTGTGCTGCATGTGGATGCTCAGATCCAGCATAAACAAATAATTTTTTACCCATTGCACGTCCTAAACGTCCTTTTGGTAACATACCTTTTACAGATAACTCTAACATACGCTCTGGTGTATTTTCGCGCATTTGTTTAGCTGTACGAACTGTTAATCCACCTTGGTATCCTGAGTGACGGTAGTATAATTTGTTTTCTAATTTGTTTCCAGTTAAAGTGATTTTATCAGCATTGATAATGATCACGTAATCTCCACAGTCTACGTGTGGTGTGAATGTTGGTTTATGTTTTCCACGTAAAAGTGTTGCAACTTCTGTAGATAAACGTCCTAAAGTTTTATCTGCAGCGTCAACAACGAACCATTTACGATCTACTTCATGAGATTTTTGCATAAATGTTGTACGCATTGTCCTGCCTCCTACTTCTTTCGCTTTAGTTATTTTTCATATGAAAATTCGCTGGGGCTCAAATTTTCTTGTGAAAATAAAGAAAATGTACCGTTAGCTATTTTACCCCAAAGTATTACTTTTTTCAAGTGGTTTTAGAAATAATTATTCTTTTTTATATTATTTATTCGCGATTTTCGAGAATAAATACAAAATAACGACTAAAACCTTTTTTCTTGAATGAATACACTAATTTACTCAATGATTATATCATCATAACTTCGAGATATGAACACTCAAATTTTGGTTGTTTATCATATAAAAAGTGGATACAATTGTACCCACTTTAAATTAGCACTATTTTAGTTAAAACATATACAAGAATAAATCCAGGAATCCCTAATGTTCCTGTTATAAATGACGTAATGTAATTGAGAGGAACTGATGCACTGAAATAAACTCCAATTATATTAAATAGATATAGTGCAAATACTCCTATGATGAATCGTTTGATTAACCATCCTATTACTTTCATATTACTGTTATAAAGTATACTCACTTTATAACACGTCACCTCCCTTCCTATTGACAATCATATGCATTTAGAAAGAGTGATATAACTGTAATCAAATCTGGTTTAAGCCATTATCCCGCTTCTATGTGAATTTAAACATAAAAAAATAGTTACTGCAAAAAAACAGTAACTATTTTTTATATTAGAATAGCTCTCTGCGTCCTTCTAGAGCGCGAATTAATGTGACTTCATCAGCATACTCGATTGAGCGTCCCATTTCTAGTCCACGTGCGATACGAGTGACTTTCACATCTGTGTTTTTTAATAATTTTGCAATGTATTGAGATGTGGCATCTCCTTCAAGTGTGGCGCTTAATGCTAGAATTAATTCTTTTACATTTTCGTCTTTTAGTCGTTCAATTAATGCAGGAATTCCAATGTCTTCAGGTCCCATTCCATCTAATGGCGATAGAACTCCATTTAACACGTGATATAATCCTTTAAAACCACGCATACGTTCAATAGCAATGACGTCTTTAGGGTCTTGTACAACTGCAATAACTGATCGGTCTCGATGTGAATCTGCACAAATCATACAAGGATCTGTATCGGTGATATGACCACAAATCGGGCATTTGAATAGTTGACGTTTACTATCAATTAATGCTTTAGCAAATGTAGTAGCGTCATCTTCCTTCATTGAACTAATCACATGAAAAGCTAATCGTTCAGCTGTTTTATTTCCGATTCCCGGTAGCTTACTAAAGCTTTCGATTAATTTTGTAATGTGTTGAGGATATTGCATGATTTCTCCTTAGAATAATCCTGGGATGTTCATCCCTTTTGTGAATTGACCCATTGTTGATTCAGTTTTTTCATCAACTTGGCGTAATGCATCGTTTAATGCTAATAAGATTACGTCTTCTAACATTTCTACATCTTCTGGATCAACAACAGATGGATTAATAGTAATTTTGTTAATTTGTTTTGTTCCTGTTGCTTCAACTGTTACCATTCCACCAGCTGCACTTCCTGTGAATACTGATTGTTCAATTTCTTGTTGTGCTTTCACCATATCACGTTGCATTTTTTGAATTTTTTTCATCATCATTGGGTTCATACTCTTCACTACTCCTATTCATCGATTATGTTAACTAAATCGGCTCCAAACATTTTAACAATGTCTTCTACAAAGCCGTTATCTTTAGTTTGACTTTCCTCATTATAATTTATCACATTTTTAATATCCTGACTATATTGTTTTAAGCGCGGTTCAACACCATTTTTCTTTTGCTCAATATAGCTTTGTCGTTGTTCTAACCAGAAAGCTTCTGGCATGACGTTAAATGGATATGGACTTCCAAAGAGATAGGCCACAATTTGTTCTGCGATTTTTCGATTATCTTCACGTAGTAATCGTTTGCAGCCAGGTTCATGTTTATAAGTTAAAATAAATCCTTCATCTGAAGCGGCGACGACGTTTCCGTCTTGTAGTAGGACGATGACTTCTTTGTAGTCCGGCATAAGGATTGGGTTGAGTTGTGCCCATTTTTGTAAGACGTGGTCGCGAGCTTCTTTTGTCGCTTTAGATAGGATTTGTTCAATGGTTAGCATTTCTGGTGTGACGTGCTCTGGTAGAATGATTGGTTCTGGTTCTTTAGGTAGTTTGAGTTCAACGACTTCTGGTTCATTGAAGAGGTTCATTTTAAATTGTGAATCTGATTTATTAATTGATGGCTCAGCTTTAACAGGTCCTGTGTGCTCGATTTTTTTAACTAATCGTTTTAGTAGGGTGATTTCTTGCTTGAGATCGTTAATCTCTGTTTGGTAATCCTTGTTGTTGTCTGATTGATCATTGGTATCGGATAAGCTGAGCAGCCCGACTTCTAGCATGAGTTCGGGATGATTAGAGTATCTTAATTCAGATTGAAGTTTATTTAATTTAAATAGGTAGGTTACGATATCATTTGAATTAAGATTCTCTACTAACTCTGTAAACATAGGATTGTTCGTTAGTAAGTTAGAAACTGAGATTTGTGATTTTTGGTACACGAGTAAGTCGCGATAAACAGTGATTAATCCGTCAATAATGCGACTTGGTTCTTTTCCGTTCTCTGTCATGTCTTTAATTAAGTCGATGACGTGTGAGAAGTTTAATTCTTCGATTGCTTTGATGATTTGTAAGAGTTGATGATTGGCAATGGTCCCGCTTAGGGCGTGCACATCATCTAATGTAATTTTATCATCTGAATAAGAGATGACTTGATCGAGTAAGCTAAGGGCGTCACGCATTCCACCTTCCGCAAGTTCTGAGACGAGTTGTACGGCTTCTTCTTCGTAGGCTAAATCTTGTTGTTTGATAATCTCAACTAGGTGTTCGTAGATTTCTTTTGTTGAGATTTGTTTGAAGTCAAAGCGTTGACAACGCGAGATGATGGTTGGTGGAATTTTGTGTGGTTCGGTTGTGGCTAAAATGAAGATGACATGTTTTGGTGGTTCTTCTAATGTTTTTAATAAAGCATTAAATGCACCTGTTGATAGCATGTGAACTTCATCGATAATATATACTTTGTATCGTCCCATCGTTGGGGCGTATTTTACTTTGTCTCGGATTTCACGGATTTCATCGACACCGTTGTTACTTGCCGCATCGATTTCAAAGACGTCGGCATTTGATCCGTTTGTGATTGTTGTACAGTTTACACATTCATTACACGGTTCGGCCGTAGGATAGTTGATACAGTTAACAGCTTTTGCAATAATTTTCGCAATTGATGTTTTACCTGTCCCACGTGGTCCACAGAATAAATATGCATGTGATAAACGCTCATGTTTTAAGGCATTTTGAACGGTTCTTACGATGTGTTTTTGTCCTACGACGTCACTGAACTTTTGAGGACGATGAGCGCGGTATAATGCATGATAAGACATAAGAAAACTCCTACTCTCTAGTTTAAAAATTATCTTGATTATATCATAAATTATTGACAATGTCTGAGGCCTTGTTACAGATTTACGTTTTAAAAAAATTTTTTTATATCAGTGTAAATAAGTTTTTAGATTGTAAAAACTTAAGGCCTGCCATTCCTTAGCAATCATGGATTAGATTGTCTTGGACAATCGCTAAGGGTCACAGTTGAGAATTTATAAAGGACTTCGTACGTTGATGTTGATTACGACGATTTATACACTATCTTCTTGTGGTATCATGTATGTCTTTGAGGGTGAGGCGCTTCGTATTTTTACCCAAATCCACTATGCCCACGTCATGCTTGATAGGATTATTCCAGCTTATTTATCATTGGTGTTGATGTAGTCCCTTGTTGGAACAATCGGCGGTCGGGAAAACGATGGTGATGATGATTCTTTCAGTTCTGAGTCTTTGTATCGTGTATGTTTTCTGAATTTTCACCATTTTAAGAATTTCCTCAAGTATTGAGGACGTAATCCTAGGTTATCCAATTTAGTAGGCGCTCAGTCTTATTTTAATGGGGCTGTATGCTTGGAAAGGAAATTGCTTACCAAAAGAAAACGCGTAGATGAGCTCTACGCGTTTTTTTATTAGTTTAAGTGATAGCGGCGGCCTTTTAAGGCGTATAATATTTCTTCTGCAATGTTTGTGACATGATCGCCTGCACGTTCAATGTACTTATTAATCAGAATAGCATATGCTGTCCCGAAGACTTTTCCATCTACCACTTGGATGTGTGTAATTAATGAAGCTAATAATTCATTATAAATTTCATCGACTTGCTTATCCATGTCTGCCGCTTCTTTAATTTTAGCTTTGTTTTCTTCTTGAAGACCTTCCATCACTAGTTTTAACATGTTAATCACAATTTCTAGCATGCGAACCAGTTTGTCCACATTCTTTTCATAGTGTTCGAGTGATTCATTTTGTTTGATTAAGATGATATATTCTGCAAGATTTTTGGTGTAGTCAGCAATACGTTCATATTCAGTCGCAAGACGCATCACCATTAAGATTTTGCGTAAATCACTGGCAACCGGTTGCTGACGAATGATAAAGATTGTTGATTCTTCTGTGATATCTTCTTGCAGGTCATCAATATCTTGATCTTGCTTAATGATTTGTAAGGCAATTTCTAAGTCTAGTGTTTTTAATGCTTCCAGCGTATTTTCATACGCTCCGATCGTTAAGACTGATAGTTTTTCAATACCTTGAAGTAAGACTTCATAATCTGTTTCTAATTTTGTTTTTTTCATGCCATTTTCACCCCTTATTTTTATCCAAAGCGTCCAGTGATGTAATCTTCTGTACGTTTATCTTTTGGATTAGTAAAGATTTTATCTGTATCATCAAATTCAATTAATTCTCCCATTAAGAAGAAGGCTGTTTTATCTGAGATACGTGCCGCTTGTTGCATTGAGTGAGTAACGATAACGATTGTGTATTTTTCTTTTAACTGTTCCATCAATTCTTCAACTTTTTGAGTTGCAATTGGGTCTAAGGCTGATGTTGGCTCATCCATAAGGATAACTTCTGGTTCCATGGCGATGGCACGGGCGATACATAAACGTTGTTGCTGCCCTCCTGATAATCCCATGGCCGATTTATTTAAGCGATCTTTAACTTCATCCCATAACGCTGCCCCACGAAGTGAATTTTCAACAATTTCATCTAGTTTTTTCTTATCTTTAACTCCTTGGCAACGTGGTCCATAAGCGATGTTATCATAAATGCTCATTGGGAATGGATTTGGTTTTTGGAAGACCATTCCGACACGTGTACGAAGTTTCATGACGTCGATGTCTGAGTAGATGTCATCTCCATCAAGTGTCACGTTTCCTGTGATTTTGACTGTTTCGATTAAGTCGTTCATACGATTTAAGGTCCGTAAGAATGTAGATTTCCCACATCCAGATGGCCCAATGAATGCTGTTACTTTGCGTTCTGGAATTTCGATATTGATGTGGTGTAAGGCTTGGAAGTTTCCATAAAATAAGTTTAAATCTGTAACGTTAAATTTAGGTTGCATTCCTTTTCACTCTCCTAATAGTTTGCTTTGCTGAATTTTTTCGAGATTAAGCGTGAAATTAAGTTTAATGTAAAGACGATGACAAGGATGACGATTCCGATAGCTGCTGCCATTTCAACATTCCCTGATTCTTTCACTTCAACGTAAGCACGAACCGTTAATGATGTTCCGGTTTCAAATAATGAAAGGTGCCCACTTGTTGGATTGACTGGTAATTTAGCAAATGTTCCGATTGTAAATAGTAAGGCTGCTGATTCCCCAATTGTACGTCCAATTGATAAGATAACCCCAACTAAAATACCTGGGATAGCACTTGGTAATACGACTTTTGATAAAGTTTGAATTTTGTTAGCTCCAAGTCCATATGATGCTTCACGGTAGCTCATAGGAACGGCTTTTAATGCTTCTTCAGTTGTACGCATCATTGTTGGAAGTAATAAAATCATCAGTGTGAATCCACCTGATAGAATTGACATTCCAAGTTTTAAGGTGTTGGCGAAGATTAACATCCCGAATAAACCGTATACAACTGATGGGATTCCTGATAAAACTTCGGTTGCAAAACGAATTAAGTTAACTAATTTTCCCGGTTTTGCGTATTCAACCATGTAGATGGCTGCTAAAATTCCGACTGGTGCCGAGAATAGTAAGGCAACTAAGATTAGCATTAAAGTTGAGACGATCATTGGGAAGATTCCTCCACCTGGTGAAACAACTTTAATCATTAATGTATCACTTGCATTTAAAGCGTTGATGATGTCGTCTGCATCTGTATCAGCTTTAATTTTTAAGTTTGCTCCTTCTCCATTAATTTGTTCTAGTTGGTATCCAACTTTGACTGGGAAGGCTTCATCTGCATTGTTTTTTGCAGTTTTTACTGGTGATTGATCATCGATCCAAGCAACTTCATAACCATGTTCGTTTGGTTCAATGGCAATCCCTAAGTTTTCTGAAAATAAAGCGTCACTTGATAATGAGCTTGGCGCAGTGTAAGACTGATCGCTCGTCACATTGACGTATTGAGTTTGTGATTCATAGTCATTCGTTAAGAAGTCCCATGAGATTTTTGACCATCCATTTGAGAAGATAAATGCAACGATGGTGATTAAAATCCCAACTGAGAATGCTGCTGATAACCAAATGAGGCCATTTAGTAAGTTATCTTTAAGTTTACGAGACATTAACGATCACCTGCCTTGTTTTGAATGCGTGATAATACTAAGTTGATCACCATAATAAAGATGAATAAGATGACAGCTGTTGAGAATAACATTTGTTCATGCATTTCCGCTGCATACCCTTGCTCTAATGCGATGTTGGTTGTTAATAAACGAACGCGGTCGAAGATTGTGTGTGGGATTCCTGATTCAGGGTTCCCCGCTACTAAGATAACCGCCATTGTTTCTCCGATTGCACGACCAACCCCTAAAATAACCCCGGTTAAAATCCCTGATTTAGCTGCTGGTAATACGACTTTAAAAATTGTTTGCATTTTTGAAGCACCTAGTGCTAACGATCCTTCTTTATAGCTTTGCGGAACTGCACGAATTGATGTTTCAACAACCGCTACGATCGTCGGTAAAATCATAATGGTTAAAACAGCGATAACCGCTAATAATGAATCTCCTGATGGATATGGAGAAATTTGCTTAACTAATGGTGTAATGACCGCAAAACCAAATACCCCGTATAAAACTGATGGAATAGCTGCTAATAATTCAACCGCTGGACGTACGATGTTAGCCAATGGTTTTGGTGCGACTTCAGCGATGAAAACTGATGTTAATAACGCAATCGGTACCCCGATAACAATTGCACCAAGTGTCGCTAAAATCGAACTGATAATCATGTATCCAATTCCATAATCCCCACTTTGCGGTGTCCACTTCAACCCTGTGATAAAGTCTACAAAGTTATATGTTCCGAATTGATTATTTGGGAAGAATGGCGCAAGCCCTTTTCCGAAAATAAAGATAATAATTAACGCTACACTAATGACCGCAAAAAGCGCTGCTAATAGAAATAGAACATGGAAGAACTTTTCTAAGAACACGCGTTTACGATTAAGGGTCATGTCTTTTTTCACACTTAACACCTCGTTTTATTTAAACTAAATTAATACTCTCTATTTACAACGTAATTGTAGCATCTCAATTTTTAAAATTACGTTTTGTTAACAGAAAATTAACGCTTGTTAACAATTCCTTAACAAAGCGGGTCCCCATCCAGTGAAACTGGCTTTTCCCTTTAATGGGGTAAGGGTCCTCGTCATTTATTGAAGATAAATATTTACTCCTCAAATGGGTGATAAAATGTGCATTTTTCAAGGGTTTCTATGTTCTGTTAATAGAAAATTAACAGTTAATACCTATTTACTCTATGATTCGTTAACAAATTATTAATATTTCTAAGCCTTTTGTAACGAGTCGCTGTTGGAGAATTCACCTAAATGAAAAAAGAAATCACTGAGGAAGTAGTGATTTCTTTTTTCATTCATTATTTTGTTAATTCTGACCACTCAGTAATGTTTCCTGTGTAAACATCTTTGATTTGATCTTTTGAAATATCTGTTACGTTATTTGATGGGTTAACAACTAATGCGATTCCGTCCATACATAACGTAACAGGTATAATTCCCTCTGCTAATTCTGATTCTTTGATTTCACGAGAAGCAAATCCTAATGTGTATACTCCTGAAATCGCATTTTTAACTCCAGCTCCTGAACCTGTTGCATCGTATGTATAAGTTACTTTAGGAAATAAAGCTGTAAATTCTTCTGCTAATGCCTTAACTGCATCTTCTGTTGATGTTGATCCACCCATCACAATGTTTCCTGATAAGTCACCGTATTTTGACATATCAAACGCTTCAGCATTTTTTGTATCAACGATTGTTCCTTTTGATTCTAAAATTTCTAATCCATCAATTGAAGATACGAAATCGATAAATGCACGTTCAACATCTGTAATATTTTCTTCCATATATACCATTTCGAATGGACGTGCTACTGAGTATTTTCCTTCTAATACATTTTCAGCTGTTGCTTCTACACCTTCTACTGTTAATCCATTAATTTTCCCATGATTTTCTTCTAGTGTTACGAATGAAACATATCCAATTGCAGCATCATTTGCCGCTACATATGTTGCCACAACTCCATTTCCATCTTTAATTGTCGCATTTGCTGTTAATGGATCTTGATCTTCTCCATTAAATCCAATGATTTCTTCAAATGCTGAACGAGTCCCTGATCCCGCTTCACGGCTTACAACATCGATTGCCCCTTCTACAGCTTGTGCTGAAGGTGTTTGTATTGTGTCCCCACTTTGGTCTATTGTGTCTGATCCGTTGTTAGTTGACCCACATGCTGCCATTGAAAAAGTTAATGCTGCAGCTGCTACTAAGCTTAATAGTTTTTTCATTCTCATCATTCCTCCATGATCTGTATCTGTTCTGTTGATGAGTTAATTGTAATACAAATTGACCCTTCAAATATTAATTTTCTGTTAAGAAATAGTTAAGATTTGATTAATAATAGTTTATAGCTAGTCGACAAAAATATACAAAAAAAGAAGTAAGCTCAGCTTACTTCTTTTTTTGTTGAGGTAATGTCACGATGAATTTACTTCCTTTATTTAGTTCACTTTTAACTTTGATAGTTCCACCGTGTGCCTCAATAATAGATGCAACGATAGATAATCCAAGTCCCGTTCCGCCTGTATGACGTGATCTCGCTCTATCCACTCGATAGAATCTTTCAAAAATATGTGGAATGTCAGCAGCAGGAATCCCGATTCCTTGATCAATGACTTGAGTTTCAATATTTGAACCACGTTGCCTGATTCTAATCGTAATCGTTGTGTCTTCCCCTGAATAATGGATAGCATTCGTTAATAGGTTGAGGAAGCAATGTTGTAACTTGATATAATCCCCATCTAGACTATAATCTTCTGTGGCTTCAAGCATAATTTTTTGATTTTTTAGATTAGCAATATTGAGTGTTTGAACAATACAATCTGTCAGTAATTCATTTAGACAAACACGATCGGTATTATGCTTGATTTGATCATGTTCATAACGATTAATTAACAATAAATCTTTAACGAGTTGTTCCATTCGGTTATTTTCATCTTGAATAATCGTTAAAAATTCATCACAGGTTTGTGGATCATTTTTTGCTCCGTTCAATAAAATTTCCGTACATCCTTTAATCGCACTTATTGGGGTTTTCAGTTCGTGTGACACATTTCCGAAGAACTCTTTTTGTAAGCTTTCATATTTTTTGATATCAGTAATATCGTGAAATAAGATAACAGCTCCATTAAAGTCCTCGCGCTCATTAAAAATGGGATGCGCCGTTGAAATATAATATTTTTGATTAATTTCTAATTGTTTTTTTCGCGTCGTTTCACAAATCAGTGCATCTTCTAAAATTTTACGTAAGGACTCATTTTTCACCTCTTGGAAAGAAACCCTTTTAAGAGCTGACATATTCACCCATTCTTTAAAGCGATTATTAGCATATTCAAGTTCACCATTAATGTTTAAGATAACCATTGGATCTTGAATACTATTCGTAATAATACTAATAATCTGCATGTTGCGACGATTTCTAAATTCTTGTTTTTGAATAAATCGCATTAATTTATTATATTGAACTCCAATAACTTCTTGCTGTTCAATCACCAATGGAGAGATATTGCTCCAATCCCGATGTTCTTGAATGTTAGCAGCGACCTCATCGTATTTTTTAAGTTGATTGAGATACGTCATCGAACGTCCGTATTGCATGATCATTAAAATAAGTAAGATTAGTAAAAATAAAATCGTAACTTGACTATTGTTTTGACTATAAAGATTAGTGATTAATAACAAGGTGAAAACAATATAAAATGAAATAAGTTCATGACGGCTATCAATCATTTGCTTCGTCCTCTAACATATATCCCACTCCACGAATGGTTTTAATTTTAATCCCATAAGGTTTCAATTTATCACGAATTTTAAAAATGTGGACATCGACAATTCGTGTATCACCGTCGTATTCAAATCCCCATAATCGATCGAGTAAAACGTCACGAGAAAGCGCCTGACCTTTATGTTGGATTAAAAACTCTAGTAATTCATATTCTTTAAGTGTAAAATCAACTACTTGATCATCAATTAATACTTCAAATCGACTACTATCTAGCCTAATACGCTGATAGCTTAAATAAGATTTACCTTTCCCTGCAGATAAAACTTCTCTTCTTCTAATAATGGCCTTTACTTTCGAGACAACTTCACGCGATGAGAAAGGTTTAGTCATGTAATCATCAGCCCCTACATCAAGACCAAGAACACGGTCTAATTCATCATCACGTGCTGATAAAATAACAATATAAATTGAATTTCCACGATTACGAAGTTCTTTACAAACGGAAAAACCATCGCGCTTCGGCAACATGACATCTAGTAACATGACATCATATTCATCAGCTAATGCTTTTTGCAATCCCTCTTCCCCATCTGAGGCGAGATCGACTGAAAAACCTGATTGCATTAAATCATATTGTAAAATACGTTGAATTGAAATTTCATCTTCAACAACTAACACTTTTTTACTCATCGAATGACACCTCCAAAAAAACAATTGATTATGTTTATTCTATCATACTCAAGCTTGTGCTTCTGTTAAGTTTTTGTTAAAGACCTTTTTAGTTTGAATCACTGATTCCAATTCTATTTTTCCATATTATACCGATAAATGAAGATAAAAAAAGAAAACTCCCCTTTGGTACCCTTACTCACATAAAACTAAATGCTTAAGGCTGCTACATTCCTGTCCTGACCTGGTTCACACCGTTCTATTGAATAAGGGTACCAAAAGAGAGTTTCGATTGATACACATTTAGTATATCAATTTGACTCTTGCTTGTCAACACGCTGCTGCTTTTTTTTCTGTCTTAATTCTCTAAAAAAATCTGACAACAGTTGTCCACATTCTTCTTCTAAGACACCTGAAATCACTTCACATTGATGATTAAACTTTGATTCATCAAGTAAATTATAAATTGTTCCACAGCATCCACCTTTAGGATCTTTCGCACCATAAATAACAGTCGGAATACGAGATTGAACAATAGCTCCTGCACACATCGGACATGGTTCGAGTGTAACATACATAATGCAATCTTCTAATCGCCAAGATCCAACTACTTCATTTGCTTTGCTAATGGCTAACATTTCAGCATGAGCATTTGAAAGTTGAATTTTTTCACGTAAATTGTGGGCTCTAGCAATAATTTGTCCATCTTTAACGATAACAGCACCAATGGGCACTTCTCCGATGGCTTTGGCTTTATTAGCTTCTTCGATGGCTTGTTGCATAAATAAGATGTGCTCCATAATAATCACCTGTTATTTGTTCTTTTTTAATTTATTCTATGATAAAATAGGGATGTTATCAAGACTAAGTAATAAAGAAAGTCTGAGGTGAGGATGATGGCTAAAACTTTTATGCTAAATGTAGAAAATTTAAGTTCAAATGAGGATGTAAAAAAAATTAAAGATTACTTCGAAACAAATTTAGAGGGTGTGGAAAAGTTAGATATTAATCTTTCTTTAAAATTAGTTTCTGTTCGTTATAATGAAGGGATTGGTTCCCCGAAATATATTCTTGATGCATTTAATCGTTTAGGTTACACAGTTCGTTAAGGCGAACTTCTTTTTTATATTTGAAGCTTTAATGGGGAACGCTATGAAACAAAATAAATCTTTTTTATCCCCGTTGAAGGGCCAATTGACGTTCGAAAAACTTCACGATCAACACTACGATCAGAACATTATTCTTATCACCTTTAAAGGAGATTATGTATGAGAATCCATTTTTCGATAAGTTTTATAATAATATCGATGAATGAGTGTTTCAAACAAAAATGTTTTTCTTAACGAATTGCTATAAACAATAATTGAGTATTCAAAAAGATTATTTAAATGAAAATTAATCGATTATTTCAGATTATCATTTATTAGGTTCCTTATCCTATTTTGATCACTCAAAGAGTGTAAGGTTATCCATCACTAGTAAACCTTTAAGTGAAAAACTTTTCTAGACTTATATAATAAAAAAGAGCAACGGTTACTTGTGGATAACGGCTGCTCTTTTTTATACTTCTATTTAATATTCTAATTGGTTATATATTAAATAACTCTCCATTAATAAAAAAATTAATTGAGACACTGATAAAATAGAGCTGGCTTCAGTCAGTGAGATTAATAGTAGTCGCTTTAATTAAAAGCCACTCCATCACTCCTCCTATATTTTTCACATGAGACAATGCTAACATACAGAGGTTAAAGAAAAAGACGGATATTTATCCGCCTCTTATTATGTTATTTTTTTAATAACTCTTTCATTCGATTAAACGTTTCCTCACTAATAACATGTTCAATTCGACAAGCATCTTTATCAGCTAATGATTCATCAATTTGGAGTGTCTTTATTAAAAATTCTTTAATTAAGCAATGACGTTCATAAATCGCAGTTGCTCTTTCATGACCAATTTCAGTTAAATTAATTTGTCCATTTTTCTCTATCGTAATTAGACCTGCATTTTTCAAAATTCCCATCGCACGACTAATACTTGGTTTTGAAAAATTTAACTCGTTTGCCACATCGATAGAACGAACAGATCCATTTTTTCGGCTTAAAATTAGAATGGTTTCTAAATAATTTTCACCCGACTCTTGTAATTTCATCTACCCACCCTATTTCTTAAAATCTAAATATAGTTAATCTTAACATAGTTTGTTTCGTTTCTTCAACTTTTATACTTTTATTAAATAGCTATTGACATTATTGGATATAAATGTCAAATTAGTAATATGAGTTAGCTTAAGCTAACTTTTTTCTACTGAAGTTGGTAATTGCTAATATTAAAGGGAGGCCATAATGATGCCATTAACAATGGTAGAGATAGGAGAATCAGTTATCATTAAAAAAATTAGTGGGCGTGATGATACCAAACGTTTTCTAGAGAGTCTTGGATTTATTGTTGGAAGTGAAGTGACCATTGTATCTAAGTTTGGACAGAACTTTATTATTAATGTTAAAGATACACGTGTTGCACTCGATCAAACGATGGCAAAACGTATTTTTGTATAAGGGAGAGATATCGAATGAAAACATTAAAAGATGTGAAAATTGGTGAAACAGTCATCGTAAAAAAGCTAAATGGAACAGGACCGCTTAAGCGCCGGATTATGGATATGGGGATTACAAAAGGAGCTACTATTTATATCCGAAAAGTTGCCCCACTTGGGGATCCCATTGAAATAACCGTTCGTGGCTATGAATTATCGCTTCGTAGAGCAGATGCTGAAAATATTATCGTTGAGATTTAAATTTCCATTGGTAATCAACATCATTCACTATGATTAAGGGGGAGTTTACAATGTCTATAACAATTGCTTTAGTCGGAAACCCGAACTGTGGGAAAACGACGATGTTTAATGCTCTAACCGGAAGTAATCAGTATGTTGGAAACTGGCCGGGAGTAACAGTAGAGAAAAAAGAAGGGTATTTAAAAGGAAACAAAGAGATTAAAATTGTCGATTTACCAGGGATTTATTCACTTTCTCCATATACTCCGGAAGAAATTATTACTCGTGATTTTTTAATAAATGAACAACCAGATGTCATCTTAAATATCATTGACGCTTCTAATATTGAACGAAACCTTTATTTGACCACGCAATTAATGGAAACCACTATTCCAATGGTCATTGCACTAAACATGATGGATATCGTTACAAAGAATGGAACAAAGATTCATCTTGCCAAACTATCCAAACAATTAGGATGTCGTATCATTGAGACGACAGCTTTAAAACAAAAAGGATTAAACGAGTTAATTGAAGCCGTTGTTTCTGTTAAACAAGCACCTGCGATGCCAACTTTCAGTTCAGATATTGAACGGATGTTGCACGAAATGAAGTCTTTATTATCAGGGGCTGTTCCTGAACCACTTCTTCGCTGGTACAGTATAAAGTTATTTGAGCGTGATACCCGTGTGGTAAAACAATTATCATTACCTGAAAGTGTGAAGGTTAAATTTGAGGAGATGACAATTGCTTGTGAAGAACAGTTTGATGATGATAGCGAAAGTATTATTACGAATGAGCGTTATGAGTATATTAGTCAACTAGTGTCACAGTATGTCAAAAAATCAATGCAAGGTAATTTAACGACTTCAGATAAGATTGACCAATTATTGACTAATCGTTGGCTAGCTCTTCCGATTTTCGCCTTAATTATGTGGGGAATTTATTATATTTCTATCACATCTATTGGTACCTTTGCGACGGACTGGATTAATGATTCGTTCTTTGGTGAATTCATTCAAGGAAATGTCGCAGCTTTCTTAGAAAGTATTCAGACAGCTGATTGGCTAATTGGTCTGATTGTGGATGGAATTATCGGTGGAGTTGGTGCGGTTTTAGGATTTGTTCCACAAATTATGATTTTATTTTTACTGATTTCAATATTAGAAGATTGTGGATATATGGCACGCGTGGCTTTCATTATGGATCGCATGTTTAGAAAATTTGGATTATCGGGAAAATCTTTTATTCCAATGCTCATCGGTTCGGGATGTAGTGTGCCAGCAGTTATGGCAAGCCGTACCATTGAAAATGAAAAGGATCGACGTATGACGATTATGTTAACACCTTTTATTCCCTGTGGAGCAAAATTACCAGTCTTTGCTTTAATGGCAGGTGCATTTTTCCCAACTCAATCTTGGGTAGCTCCTTCGATATACTTCTTAGGAATTGGGATGGTTATTCTTTCAGGAATTATTTTAAAACAAACGCCGTTATTTGCTGGTGATCCTGCCCCATTTATTATGGAACTTCCACAATATCATGTTCCGAGTTTTAAAAGTGTCTTAATTCATATGTGGGATCGTGCTAAAGCGTTTATTTATAAAGCAGGAACGATTATTTTCGTTGCCTCAGGTGTCGTTTGGTTCTTGCAATCATTTAATTGGTCACTTGAAATGGTTGAAGCGAATGAGAGTATTTTAGCTTCAATCGGTCGTGTCATTGCCCCTATTTTCACTCCTTTAGGATTTGGAAATTGGCAGGCAGCTGTGGCGACTGTAACTGGATTCTTAGCGAAAGAAAATGTCGTTGCAACGTTTGGGGTATTATTTGGTTTAGGTGAGGAAATGACAGAGGAATCAGTCGAGCTACTTGGAAATATGTCAGCTTTATTCACCCCCTTAAGTGCTTATTCCTTCATGGCCTTTACGTTACTGGCTGCTCCGTGTTTCGCTGCTATTGGTGCGATTAAACGTGAGATGATGTCTTGGAAATGGACATGGATTGCTATTGGATACCAAACAGGTTTAGCTTATGTTGTGGCTCTTGTGATTTATCAAGGTGGTACTTTTATTCAAACCCATAACATTTCTACAGCTACTATTATCATTACTCTAATCGTTATCATTGCTTTACTATTAGCAATCCGCAAAATCTTACGTAATCAAAAATCAAATGGATGTAGCTGTGGATGTTCAGGATGTACAAAGGCGAAGACTTGCCATAAATCATAAATAAAAAAAGGAGCTAAAATCATTTAGCTCCTTTTTTTGTACCCTACTATTATAACGATAATATTTTCTTACAAAGAATAAAAAAAAATCACACATGACGTGTGAATTATTATCTTGTTATGGCGGAGGAAGAGGGATTCGAACCCCCGCGACGCTTTCACGCCCTGTCGGTTTTCAAGACCGATCCCTTCAGCCGGACTTGGGTATTCCTCCGTATCAACAATATAGATTATACCGAAATATAATTATATTGTCAATCATTTATCTTAATTTTTTTATTTTTTTAAACCTAAACAATCTGGACGATCTTTTATCTCATGACAGTGACGGCAACGTGGTTCATATGCTTCTTTAGCTCCGACTTGAATAATTGGATCAAAATATGAAGCAGGTTGTCCATTAATTAATCGTTGTGAACGTGTCGCAGATGCTCCACAAACACTACAAATAGAGGTTAACTTAGTCACGAACTCTGCTTTTGTTAATAAAGCTGGCATTGTTCCAAATGGTTCACCACGGAAATCTTTATCAAGGCCTGCAACAATCACACGAATTCCCTTATCTGCTAAGTGTTCAACCACTTCAACGATAGTTTCTTCGAAAAATTGCACTTCATCAATTGCAACAGCATATGTATCGTCTTTAATGTAATCTAAAATCTCAATTGGGTGTTCAATCGCGATTGACGGCATTTTTAATCCACTATGTGATACGACTTCGTCGTCACTATAGCGATTATCAATAGCTGGTTTGAATAAGCAATATGAACGGCGCGCAAAGTCTAAACGCTTTAAACGACGGATTAGCTCCTCAGTCTTTCCTGCATACATACTACCACAAATTGCTTCTACCCAACCTTCTTGTCGAACATCATACATACTATGAAACCACCTTTCATCCTATCCTACATTTCTCTATGTTTTCTATCAAAATTTGAACAGCTTGATAATTATAACAGATACTTCTTTTAAGATTCAAGCCAACCTTTTAATTTCCAAATTATTTCCCGCGTATACAAAAAGCGATAAAATCAGTTAGGATTTTATCGCTTTTTCTTATTGGCAAGTACATCCTTGTTGGATAGATAAACTATTTGTTTGAGGATTTAAAGTAACATAAGCACCTAGTGGAAGGGTAATTAGTGGGTTACAATGTCCACTTGGAATATTGTAGGCAATCGGTTTATGACAAGATGTTAGTGTGCGTTTAAGTAACTTGTCTGTTTCTTTTTTATCATAAACATTGAAGTCACCTAAAATAATTCCCGCTGCATCGTTTAGCTTTCCACTATATTTGAGTTGCATGAGTAATCGGTCAACCGCATAAACAGGTTCATTAACTTCTTCGATAAATAAAATTTTTCCTCGTGTATCAATTTCATAAGGGGTTCCGAGCGTCGAACAAATAATCGTCAAATTTCCCCCAACTAAAATTCCGGAAGCGGGACAAACGGTTTGATTATAATACGGAACATCAATCATATCAAAAGTTGTCTCTCCCATAATAGTTTCTAAAAAATGATTAGTCGTTGTTTCATTTTTAAGGAGAAGATCTTTTAGCATGGGGCCATGATAGGTGATCAGATGATGGTATTGATTGAAGAAAAGGTGCAAGTAAGTAATATCACTATAACCGATAAATGGTTTCGGATAGTTTTCAAATTTGAAGTTTTTAAAGTATGGAATAATCCGATTACAACCGTATCCGCCCCTCATACAAAGGATAGCATCGACTTCATCATCTGCAAACATCATCATAATATCTTCTGCTCGTTGGCGATCCGATAATCCTGCTAAGTAACCTTTTCGTTCAAAGCAACTAGGAGTGATGATTACATCAAAACCCATTTCTTTTAAAACTTCCTCTCCTTTAAAGACGGTTTCTGCTTCTAATGGTCCTGCCGGTGCCACGATTGCTATTTTCCCTCCCATTTTTAATGGTTTTGGTTCAATCACGCTCTCTTCCCCCTTTATTGTTCTAGCAAATGAAGTGCTGATAACACTTGTAAACAAACCCCGATTTTAATGGCTTCTTCATCCACATCGAATGTATTCTCATGCAAAGCTGCTTGAATTCCTTTATGAGGATTTGATGTTCCTAAATTATAAAAGCATGATGGAACAGCCTCCGCAAAATACGCAAAATCTTCAACCCCAAGACTTGGATGCTCCATAATAATTACATTATCTTCTCCAAGTAGCTTCCTTGCGACATGAGCAACAGCATCTGTAATGGCGTGAGCATTAATAAGTGGTGCATAGCCTTCTTCAATACGAACATCTGCACTTCCTCCAAAAGCTTTTGCAGTGTTTTCTGCAACTTCAATGATCCGTTTTTTCATAAAAACACGTGTCGTTTGATCAAGGGTGCGTAATGTTCCTTTAATTGTGACTTGATCACAAACAATATTCCCAGCCGTTCCTCCCTCAATAATCCCCAAACTAAGAACAGCTGTTTCAAATGGAGATAAGTTACGACTAATCAGACTTTGCAATGCCGTAATGACATGTGCCGAAATTAAAATTGCATCGATTCCATCTTGTGGATAGGCTCCATGTGCTTGTTTTCCATTAATGCTTATGATAATGGTGTCACTTGCCGCATGACACTTTCCATAATGAAATCCTACCTCACCCACATTTAAAGTTGGACGAACATGAAGTCCTAATACATGATTGACTTTCGGGTGTTCCAGACATCCTGCTTCAATCATTGGTTTAGCTCCACCTACTGTTTCTTCAGCTGGTTGAAAAAAAAGTTTAACATTCCCTTTAAACTCTTCTTTTAGCTGTTGAAGGATATAAGAAGCCCCTAATAAAATTGTTGTATGAACATCATGTCCACAAGCATGCATTTTTCCTGGTATTAATGAGGCATATAGTGCCCCTGTTTTCTCTTCAATGGGAAGAGCATCCATATCTGCTCGTAACCCAATTGTTTTCTCTCCCGGATTTCCCTCAATTAAGCCAACGATGGCTGTTTCTCCAATAAGTTGGGTTACTTTTATATTCCACTGTTGTAAATAGTCTAAAACTAACGCCGATGTTCGGTATTCCTCTAGACCTAGTTCAGGATGTTGATGTAAGTCGCGACGAATAGCAATGAGTTGTGGATAAATGGTATCGACCATTTCCTTAACTTTTTGATACATCTCTAATCCTCCTATATACTATAAGATAATTCATTATATGAAATCACATTGTTAAAAAATGTATAGTCAACTCATTATTTTTAAGTGTGGTTAAAAACAAAAAAAGTAGAAAATCTTCAATTAAGATCTTCTACTTTTTGTTTATTTAATTAATAATAAAGCATATTCTTTTGAAATAGGTTTTGAGAAATAATACCCTTGGATATTATCAATATCCATCTGTTTCAGTATTTCTAATTCCTCTTCATTTTCAACACCTTCTGAAATGACGGGTAATTGTAACGAATGTGCAATATCGATAATCAGTCGGACAAGGCTTTTAAATTCATCTTGCTTCCCCATCCCTTTAATAAAACTACGATCAATTTTCACCTTTGATAAAGGCAAATTAATTAAATAGTTCAATGATGAGTAGCCTGTTCCAAAATCATCAAGTGAAATAGTGATTCCTAAATCTTTTAGTTCACGTATTTTTTTAATATTCTCATTAATATTTTGCATTAAAACAGTCTCTGTAATTTCAATTCCAATATAGTTCGGATTAACATTTGCTTGTTTAATCAGTGATTTAAAATTATCCACAAAGTTATCATTCATAATTTGTAACGCAGAAATATTAATTGAGACAACGATTGGATTTTCTCTATTTTGATTAATTTCGTTAGCAAATTCAAAAGCTTGAAGACAAACATATGCACTAACTTCCTCAATTAATCTTAATTCTTCAATCAAACGAATAATCTCAATGACAGGAATATGTTTATATCTTGGATGATTCCATCTGAATAATGCTTCAAAACCGACTAATTCTTTATCAACTGTATATTGGGGTTGGTAAAATAGATTGATTTCCTTATTTTGAATCGAGTGTCTTAAATCATATTCCATTTGTAAATTAAATAATCGCTCCCGTTCAAGGTCATCTGTATAAATAACATACTGATTTTTTCCTTTTTCTTTTGCTTTATAAACCGCTAAATCCCCTTTTAACAAAATAGTTTCAACATCTCCTGACGAGCATTCATTTCGAACCACCCCAATACTCACTGAAACAATGTTAGCATACTCGCCTCTACTAAATTCTGTTCGCATCTTATTTAATAAAAGATCTAGCTTTTGAGTTAATATCTCATCGCTAATTTGTTCCCAAATAACAACAAATTCATCTCCACCTACACGGGCTACAAAAGCATCGTCACAAATATTAGCGAGTTTTTCTGCAATATGAACTAAAGCTTTATCTCCCACATGATGACCAAAACTATCATTTAACTTTTTAAAGTTATCTAAATCGATAAACAAGACAGTCAATGGAATATTTTTATTCGCTAGATCATTTTCAAGATAATGATATAAACTACGACGATTTTTTAAGCTTGTTAAAAAGTCAGTATAAGCTAATGTTTTAATATGTTCTTGAGTTTGAATGATATCTGTAATATCTTTCATTACCCCAACAATTCCAATCATTTGTTCCTGAATATCAAAGACAGGAGCTTTATAAATTTCTAATGTCCGTTCATTTCCCTCAATCATTATTTTTCGAATAAATACTTTGCTCTCAAGGGTATCCATTATTAAATGATCTTCTTCTATACATCCTTCACTTAATGCATGTTCATAACAAGTTCGTCCGATAATTTCATCGCGTGTTAATTGACATAAATTTAGAAAGTTCGTATTCACATCAATATAAATTCCATTCATATCTTTTAAGAAAACAGCAAATGGAATATTTTCTAAAATGATTGAGAGTTTAGTATCTTTATTTCTAAGTTCTGTAATATCTCGAGCAATCCCAATCGTACCAATAACATCTCCCATTTCATCCATAACTGGGGCTTTATAAATATTAAATTGACGATATCCTTTTTTACCAGGAATAATTTCATCAAACATAATTTGTCGACGTTCGTTCATCACAATTAAATCAAATTCACGACAACGATCTCCGATTTGCCCATCCCAAACGAATTGATCGTCTCGACCATGAATAGTTTCATCATCTTTTCCCGAATGTTCTCTAAATTCACGATTCACGGTAATATAGTGACTTTCTTTATCTTTGAACCACGCCATATACGGAGTATTATTTAATAACGCATCAAATTGTAACTCTTTATTTTTTGACATTTTAAATGCGTCAATTAAATTTAAGTTATTTTGAATTCTTAACTTTAACATTTCTTTTGTATAAGGTTTCACAATATAATCAGAAATTCCTGCCTCAATACAGTCATTTAACTTTTGCATGAATTCTTGATTAATGCACATTAAAATCGGAATATTCTGATTCATTTGATGTCTAATTTGACGAATCATTTCGATCGAATCATCTAACTCACTATTATCTATAATGATAAAATCATATTCCTTTACGTCATGATTTCGAATATTCTGATAGGTTTTACAATTTAAACTAATTTGTTCTTGATGTTCAATAAACAAATCATCTAACATTCTCTCTATTTCATTGGTTTTACTTAAAATTAAAAACCTAATCTTTTTATACTCCATACCTCTTCCTCTTCTTTATTAATCTTAGTATCTATTATAAACAAAATCAGAGTTAAAGAGAATGTTTCATAAAAAAAACCATAAAAAAAGACAGAACTTTTATTCTGTCTGATTTGCGATTATTTCGAAGTATAGTATAAAATTGCATCGCATAAAAATTGAGTTGCACCCGTTTCAACTGCATCATCATAATATGCGGTAAAACGTTCATCAGATACATACATTTGAGCTAGTCCAGCATGAGCTTCCCGACTATAACTTGGCCATGTATAGCCTAGCCATTGATGATGTAATTTTGCGACTTCTTGTGCTAATTCACCTTGAGGATTATTTATCTTCATAGCTATTGCTAATTTTTCTAAAATTTGTTGTCCTAATTCATTCATCTGTTTAAATTCTTCTTCGCTTAAATTGGCGAATTGTTTGTTAGAACGGTTAATTTTTTCGTCTCCATATTTTTTACGAATTTCTTTTCCGTATTTTTGTTCATTTTCCTTAATCAATTGTTTTTTTAATCCTTGGAATTTTTCTTTGTTTGTCATTGGTTTCTCTCCTTTTTTCATGGCAATCGTTGATTGAACATTGTGAATAAGTAAATCAATTTGTGCACGTTTTTCAAGGAGTTTTTTATAATGATCATTTAAAGCATCTAGCTCATCATACGATGGATTTAAAAGAAGCTGTTTAATTTCATCGATTCCAACCTCGAGCGCTCGATAAAAGAGAATTTGTTGCAGACGATCGACTTCTTTTTGACTATAAATACGATAGCCTGATGAATTAATCCGAGCTGGTTTTAAGATTCCAACTTCATCATAATAACGCAAAGTTCTTGTGCTAACGCCAGCCAAATGAGCTAACTTTTGAATCGTATATTCCATGGTCATCCCTCCTTGTAGATTTATCATAATCGTTAACGTAACGTAAAGGTCAATAAATGATTTTAAATTTCACAAAAAAACTGTCTTTATTAAAAAGACAGCTCTTTCCTATTATGCTAAAACACTTAATAGTTCATTGATAATATCATCTAATAATTCACTTAATTGGAAAATTTCCTCTTTCTTAATGTCTTGAATATGAATACCACAACTAACGACAATGACTTTGTTTAACTGTTTGGCTAATTGACGAGCCACTCTTAATGCAAACTCATCTTCTTTGTGCCCAGGTACCGTCATTAATGAGACCGATGATGTCTGAGTAAGTGGATCATGAGGTAAAGTGATAGGAATTCCTAAAGCAACAGCTCCAATATGTGGTTCATCTCCGCCAAAGATACATATATTCAAATCATTGCCTATTTCTTGAATCTTAACACTGATTTTATGCTGATGAAATAACTTTGATAACTGCATCAATTTCAATCTCCTTTTTCTAAGCATTTATTGTTTTTTCCATTTACAAAATCGATTCTCTAATAAATCAATAATAATAAATAAAGAAACTCCTATAAGACTAAGTATCAGAATACCTGAATACATATCAATGTAATTAATTCGTGACCAAGCATCTTGAATAAAATAGCCCATTCCCTGCTTTGTCCCATAAGCCTCCACAAAAAATAAAACAGATAGGGCGGTTCCAAGTGTGACGCGAATGCTCGTTAAGAGTTCTGTTAAAATCGCGGGAAAGGTCACATGATAAAACAATTGTAATGAGCTGGCTCCTAAGCTAATAAGTGAGTGATAGTTTTCTTTTGACACATTAATGACCGCATCACGAACTGAGACAATCATTTGAAAAACGGTAATTAAAACAATAATCATAATTTTCGAGTTATCCCCAAGTCCATAAATGGTCATAACGACTGGTAACAAAGCTGTTTTAGGAACAGGATAAACAAAATAGACAAGTGGGTTGAATAGTTTATTCATACTCGGAAAATATCCCATTAACAACCCAATGATCGTTCCAATCAGAAAAGAAATGAACATTCCTAGAAATAAACGATATAAACTCGCAATAATATGAACCTCAAATCCATTTTGTAACAAAGTAGGTAAATGTACGTAAATTTTATCGGGTGTCGGTAACACGCGAGAATTCATGATCAACGCTAATAGATACCAAATAAAATTGAACAAAATAAACCCTTTAGCTAAATTCCACATTTTTTTAAAAATCATGACTCTTCTATCCACCCTTTCTTAATCAGTTGCTTTAAATGAGCATATAGGTGTGGATAATCTGAATGATTACGATAGTCCGTTAAATGAAATAGCGGATTATCTATGATTTTAACAATCTGACCCGGGTTATTAGATAAAACCATAATTTTTTTTCCCATATATAACGCCTCATCAATGCTATGAGTAACGAAGAACGTATTAATTTTAGATTCGCTCCAAACATCTAAAAAGAGTTGTTGTGCTTCTTCTTTAATGATTGCATCTAATGCTGAAAAAGCTTCATCCATCAAAAGAAGATCAGGCTCCATTAAATAACTCCTAACAATCGCAACACGTTGTTTTTGTCCACCACTCAATTCATGAGGATATCTCTTTTTTAAATGATCAATATTAAGACGTCTCATCATCTGATCCATTTTTTCTAGTGTAGAAGAAGTGATTTTCTCTTTTTTTATCGTAAATGAAAGTAGACAGTTCTCTTGTACTGTTTTCCACGGTAAAAGTCCAAAGTTTTGTGGAATTAAGCCGATTTTATGCGAATGAGGGTTAAGTACCTCCTGATTTAGGAGGACTTCACCCTCATGAGTCGTTATAATCCCAGATAAAACTTTAAGTAAGGTTGACTTTCCACAACCTGATGGACCAATAATCGCACAAATTTCATCACGATTCATGGTGAAATCAAGCTGATTTAGAACTTGAGTCGTTCCCTCTTTACCTTGATAGAAAACAGATAAATTTTTTATCTGTATCATACAGGTTCTCCTTCATCTAGTTATTTTGTCGCAACGTTATTTAAGACATCTTTTGCTGTAATATCTTTTGTTAATAACCCTTTTGCTGTTGCCCAATCAAATACTTTCTGAACCTTTTCTACATCTGGTAAGTAGTTATGTTTGAATTTTGGCAAAATGATGTTTCCACGAGTTTCTTCAGAATAACCAACTGTTTTAATGACAGCATCTTCATACTCGCTAATGTCTGTTGAATTAATATAATCTACAGCTTTATTATAAGCATTATAGAATCCTTGAATAGCTTGTGGATATTGTTCAATGACACTGTTTAAAAATGCAGTTACTGAAATCATGATATCTGTATTGTGAATTGTTTCAATTTCAACTGCACCATCGGCAATCGCTGTTTCATTAAATGGTGCTGGTAAGATAGCGGCATCAATTTGATTATTTCTTAATGCTTCTAAACGTGCTGGCATGGCAGGAATCGCGACTTTTTCAAAATCTTCTGCTGCAATTCCATTTAATGTAGTAATATCATCTGCTAAATATTCAATCATTGTGTTTTCAGAGATTCCGATTTTTTTACCTTTTAAATCTTCTAATGAGTGAATGTTTGATTGCTCTGTCGCTACTAATGTCCAGTATCCATTTGTTGCACCCGTAATTTGCATATCCATATCTGAGTTTTGATAAATTGCAATCGCTGTTTCATCTGCTAATACACCATCTAATTGCCCTGCCTGTAATGCCGCATCGCGGTCTTTAGCTGCGTTAAATAACTCTAAATTAACCTTAATTCCTTCTTCTTCAAAATAGCCATTTTCTTGTGCAATAACGAATGGAATCGTATCGATAGACCCCATAGCCCCAAAATTCAAAGTTACCGCTTCTCCTTCTTGTGAAGTTGATGCTCCTTCTGACTTATCTGATTGACATGCCGTTAATGTTAAACCAGCAGCCACAGCTAATGTTGTAACCAATAAATTTTTAATCTTCATATTTTGTATCCTCCCATTTCTTAAATAATTCATGTTCGATTTTTAAATAACTTAAAATTTTTCCGACAACGAAGTTAATGAGATCATCCATCGTTTGTGGATGATGATAAAAACCAGGCATTGCAGGAATAATTGTTGCACCTACCTTTGATAGGCGGCACATATTTTCTAAATGAATCGTATTTAGAGGTGTTTCTCTCGGAACAATAATTAATGGACGTGATTCTTTTAAGGCGACATCCGCCGCACGACATAATAAGTTCGATGATAACCCATGACTAATTTCAGCCATTGTTCCCATCGAACAAGGTAAAATAATCACCGCATCAAAACCATATGACCCACTAGCCACACCAGCAAATAAGTTATGATTATCTTCTAATTTCACATTAGAGTACTGTTGTTGCATTTCAGTAATCCAACTTTCTAAATTTAAAGAAAGTTCATAGTTAAAGACTTTTTTTCCTGTATCTGTAGCAATGACATGAACTAAAATTCCTTGCTCTACTAATACCTCTATCATACGCTTCGCGTAAATACTTCCACTTGCTCCTGTAATTCCAACAACAATTTTTTTCATGATGTCTCTCCTAAATTAAACAATCTAATACACCCGTGATTAAAAAGACAATACTAATCACCTGATTAATACTATAAGAAGCTACTTTTACATTTTTTAAATTATCTGGTGCTACTAATTTATGTTGGATGATAAATAAAACAATATTAATCGTTAATCCAGCAAAATAAATGATTCCTAGATCCGGTGATAAAAGACCAATCACAATTAAGAAAGCAACAGCTAAGATATGAAAGGCGGATGAAATATGTAAGGCATTTTTGACTCCAAATCGTGCTGGAATCGAATGAATGCCATTTTTAACATCAAAATCGTAATCTTGTGCACCATAAATAATATCAAATCCCGCTACCCATAGCGTATTGGCAGCCCCCATTAAAAGAGGAATCCATGAAATAGTTCCAGTTACAGCTAACCATGCCCCAACAGGTGCTGCTGCAGAAGTTACACCTAAGACTAAATGACATAACCAAGTAAATCGCTTCGTGTATGAATAAATCGTCATTAAAAAGAGCGCAATTGGGGATAAAATTAGACAAATCGTATTTAACTGCGCTGCTGCGAACACCATGATGGCAAAGCAAATCAAAACAAAAATAATGACTTCCTTTTTATTCATTAATCCTTGTGGAATCTGGCGGGCTGCTGTACGAGGGTTTTTCGCATCAATTTCAGCATCAATGACACGATTTAAGGCATTTGCTCCTGTACGAGCTGAAAGAAAGGCAATTAAAACCCAAAAGATTGTTTTAAAACTCAAATGCCCCTGCCCAGCTAATAACATGGAAATAAGAGCAAAGGATAATGAAAAAATCGTATGTGAGAACATGACTAAAATTCCATAGTCATTAACTTTTTTATAAATCTTTTTAGTTAATTCCATACTCGCTCCATCTCCTTGTGACTTTTTCTTTAATTTCATCAGACATAACAATATCATTTGGCCATTGACGAGCATGCTGATCTAAGGCTGTCTTTTTCGTTGCATCAATTCCAACTCGATGACCAAAGTTTTGATCTGACACTTCAACAATTTCTAAATCTCGTTTAGCATCGATATTATTAAAGACTTTCCATGCCACTTTAGAGGTATCTTTTGCATCGACGTCTTCATCTACGACAATTAAGAATTTGTTAAACGCCATTTCTTCTTGATTCCATAGTTCATGCATTAAGTTTTGGACATCTCCTGATTGTTGTTTTTTCATAGAAACAATTAAGCATCCTTGGAGGACTCCCTGTAAAGGATAATCAAAACTTTGAATTTGAGGATGAGTTTGAAGATAAGAAGTGAACTCTTTCTGCTCAGCTATCTTCCACTCCACCATCTTGCCTTCTACTTCAAATTTTCGTGTAGCATCAACACCTAATCGATAACCATAATGATCGGTCGCTGATGAGTGGTCTAATGCATCTAATGGGCCTTGTGAGAAGACTAAATCTTCTTTAAGATTTAAAGTTTTAAAGATGTGATTTGCGACCATTTTCGTATCATGAGGGTTAATGTCTTCATCCACAACAATGATCATTTTAGCATACATCATCTGTCCCATCCCCCATAGAGAATTCATTACTTTCTTTCCATGACCAGGGAATCGCTTTTTAATAGAGACGATGACGCAGTTATGAAAGACACCTTCAAAGGGTAGAGAGTAATCCACAATCTCAGGATAAATCATTTTTAAAAGCGGTAAAAATGCTCGCTCAGTTGCTTTACTCATATAACAATCTTCCATCGGTGGTCGTCCAACAATTGTTGCTGGATAAATCGCATCTTTTTTGTGTGTGATACACGTGACATGAAAGGCTGGATACATGTCAGCTAATGAATAATAGCCCGTGTGATCACCAAATGGCCCTTCTAATCGTAACGCTTCATTGACATCAACATATCCTTCAAGAATAAATTCTGCATCGGCTGGAACATAGATATCATTCGTAATCGATTTAACCATTTTGACTGGACGTTTTCGTAAATAACCTGCAAACATCATTTCATCAATCATTTTAGGTAATGGAGCAATTGCCGAGAAGATAATAGCTGGATCACAACCAATCGCAACTGAAACTGGCATTTTTCCACCTAACTGGCGATATTTATCATAAATTTCGCGACCATCTTTATGCCAATGCCAATGCATACCTGTCGTATTTTTGTCAAAAATCTGCATCCTGTACATTCCTGTATTTTGAACTCCAGTGTCTGGATCCTTCGTCATGACTAATGGTAAGGTAAAGAATCGCCCTCCATCTTCAGGCCAACATTTTAAAACCGGTAAGGTTGAGAGATCTGGATGATGTTCAATGACTTCTTGGCAAGACCCTTTCATCGGTAATTTCCAAGGAAAAACAGCTAAAAGTCTCATCAAATTTGGAATTGACCGAATCAGACTCGGAATCTTTATATAATTTTGCATATTAATTAAGTTGGCAATATCTCGCTCTAAATCATCTAGCTCATTTACACCAAGTGCCCAACTCATTCGATCATCACTTCCCATCGAATTAATTAAGACAGGATAGTTTGATCCTTTTACATTTTCAAATAACAATGCGGGTCCGTACTGTTTTGAAATTCGATCTGTAATTTCTGTAATTTCTAATTCTGCATCGACCTCTGCTGTAACCTTGACTAATTCTCCTCTTTTTTCTAAGAGGTTCATAAACGATCGAATATCTTTAAATGCCATTATTTCCTCCTCAAACTTTTTATTAATTCTCCTCTTGAAACTTTTATTTTTTCTCTCCTTTTCAAAAGAAAAAATATAGTTCAAATAGTTCATTTTTCACCACAAACTCTATTATAAAATCTCTTGTATCAAAATTTCTACATTTTATTACAGATTATAATAAGCAGTTTTTAAATAATGGAATTTTTTATGTAATATTCCAGATAGATTCTAATAGAATCATAACTGACGAATTATTTTGTCGAACTTTGTATAACGTAATTTGAATTGAAAACGAAACCAAATTCGAACATCCCCCTATCAAAGATAATTATTTTTCTTCATCATAAACATCTATCATTGGCTACTATAAAGAACATTAGATGAATTTAATTTATTTTTATCTATATACATGGCGAAAAGCTTTTAACATGATTTGAAAGAACTCTTATCATAGAGATTGCTTTGATATAAGTTCCTTTCAGAATCTTTTTACTATAGCTAGTATATAAGAAAAACCATCAATTAGATTTCGCCATATATAGAATATAAAAAAGAAGAAATTGACTTAACACAATTTCTTCCTACTATTTATAGTTAGTCTACCAATCAGCTTTATGTTGAGATGATTCCCTTACTCACTCTGAGTCATTAATTCAATTCGAATTAATAATTCACTCAAATGATCTTCGGTAACATTATAAAAACACCCTTCTTCATCTCGATAAAACCATGGTGAATTTAAATCATCTACATAGGCAATTCTATCGTATAGATGGTTCCAATGCATCAATTCTCCCTTTGATTCACGTAAAATCAAATCTTGAAGACGTTGTTGTGACCATAAATATTCAGAAACAACTCGCTCTATTTTCTTTGATCCATCGATTACTCCATGAATAGCATCTTCCAACTTATTCTCTTTAATTAGCCTCTGGATATCTCTCATCATATTTAACACCATTTACTTCCTTTCCATTATTATTGATCAGCTTTTCATTCTATTGTTTTCTCATCATCTATGAAGTAAGTAAAAGTCAAAATCAGCAATACATAAGATAGTCCTAGTTTGAACATTTTTCAACTAAATATTCCCTAATACAGGATATTTTTGTTCTTTTTTCTAATCATTGATTTAAACAAATAGAGCTTTTGGCCTATGCCAAAGCTCTTTCTCTCTCTGTTTTTAAATTAGTTTATGTTAATTATTAAAATCTCCTCAGGTTGTTAAATTAAAATAAATAAAAAAAAACACCACACAAATGGTGGTGTTTCAAAATCAAAACTATTTAGTGTTGATTCCGTATTTTTTGTTGAAGCGTTCGATACGTCCATCAGCTTGAGCGAATTTTTGACGTCCTGTGTAGAATGGATGACAGTTTGAGCAAGTGTCAACACGAATTTCTTTCTTAACAGATCCGCTTTCGAATTCGTTTCCACAAGTTGTACATACTACGTTAATACGGTTGTATTCTGGATGGATTCCTTGTTTCATTCTAGTTCACTCCTTCGGCCCTGATTAATTGATTAATCAGAGAAAGTCTATATAACAATAGAATTATACTAAATTTATAGTACTGGTGCAATAAAAATTTTCATGAATCGATCAATTAAAATTTGACAATTGCTATGAAATTAGTTAATTGCAAATAAAGTACTCTATCTTAGCATTCCATTTTTATTTTGTTTTATTATTCTGTTACAGTTTCACGCCAAACTTTAGCACCGATATTGTTTAATTTTTGTTCAATATTTGAATATCCACGATCAATATGGTATGTATTTCCGATTTCGGTTACACCCTCAGCAATTAACCCCGCAATCACTAATGAAGCTCCCGCACGTAAGTCTGTTGCTTTTACGCGAGCAGCATGTAATTTTGTTGGTCCTTGAACAATCGCAGAGTTTCCTTGAACTTTAATATTTGCTCCCATTTTATTTAATTCGAAACAATTTTTGAAACGATCAGAATAGATTGTATCTGTTACCATTCCAACCCCAGTTGCTTGTGTTAATAAAGTCACTAATGGTTGTTGTAAATCTGTTGCAAGTCCTGGATAAGTACTTGTTTTAAAATCAACGGCTTTCATTTCTTTGCCGCCACGTACAATGACATGATCTGCATGAACATCAATATCCACACCCATTTCGCGTAATTTTGCAATTAACGCCTCTAAGTGATGAGGAATAATGTTATCAATTTTAACTTCTTCTCCAGCGACAGCTGCTAAAGTAATATATGTTCCAGCTTCAATACGGTCAGGAATAATTGCATGACGTGTGCCATGAAGTGATGAAACTCCCTGAATACGAATTTCACCTGTTCCTGCTCCTTTAATTTTAGCTCCCATACTATTTAAAAGATTAGCTAAATCGATAATTTCTGGTTCTTTCGCAGCATTTTCGATTATCGTTGTTCCTTCTGCTTTAACGGCAGCTAACATAATGTTAATCGTAGCCCCTACTGAAGCAAAATCTAAATAAATCTTAGCTCCTGTTAATTTCTCGGCTTTTAAGCGAATCGCTCCCGATTCTTGTGTAATAGTTGCTCCTAAAGCTTCAAATCCTTTTAAGTGTAAGTCAATTGGACGTGGACCTAAGTAGCAACCCCCAGGCATTCCAATCACTGCTTCTTTAAATTTTCCAAGTAAAGCCCCCATAAAATAATATGAAGCTCGTAATTTATTTACTGCACCCTCTACTAATGGTGTATTGATTAAATTTGTAGGATCTATAATTAACTCGTCATTATCTATCTTATATGTACCATTTAATTGTTCAATCATCATCCCTAGATGCTCAACATCCACAATCTGTGGAACACCTTCTAAAATAACTGAAGAATCCGCTAAAATGGCCGCAGGAATTAAAGCAACTGTACTATTTTTAGCACTATCAATTCGGACCGTTCCGTTTAATGGACGTCCTCCTTCTATTTTAATCACTTCCATCGACGCTCTCCCTTTCTGTTTTTACACGAATACCTATTGTATTATATCAAACTTTAGCCCAAGTTGTTAAAGATATTTTCACCTTTTATAGCGCTTAAGACATAATTTTCAAAAAATTTCTTAATTATCTATTATCTCAAGTAGATTCGACACGAAATGGCTTTTGATTTTTGTTAATTTAAATAATATTTGTTACTACTCACGCCACAACAAGTATTTATAACTGTAATGTTATATCTTTTGATGGGGTTGCTTGGATTTCCAGTTTTCGCAGGAGGCGGTTCAGGATTAGCTTATATTGTAAGTCCAAGTGGAGGCTTCCTCTTAGCCTTTTTAATAGCTGCTCCTGTCATAAGTCTTATGAGGCAAAAAGTAGCCGTTAACTTTAAACGTTATTTACAAGTGACAGTCTTTATTGGGATGCCAATTATTTATTTCATAGGTGCTGTTTGGATGAGTGTGGTTACCCATATGGGATTGATTGCGACATTAAATGCTGCGGTTCTTCCTTTTGTGATTGGCGATACGCTGAAGTGTATCATTGCTAGTACACTAGCCTTGCGATTAGAAAGATTAACTTCTAGTACAAAATGGGTGACTTCCTATGAATAGCGTTTCATTCTATGGATGAAAATAGAACTCGTACTAGTGGATATCAATGTAAAAAGATGAGAGCAATCTAAATAACTCTCATTTTTTTACATATAAGTGATCTCATGTTATCTATTATTTTTAAAATAATGGTAACTATTCAGCCTAGTAGAAAAGAGTATCACAAAAAGGAGTGCTCATTTAGTG
>OHAG01000386.1_pt1 | contig 36724 bp, 27 predicted proteins | sample 1577081 | NCBI WGS metagenome assembly OHAG01 (sample SAMEA3541513, study PRJEB24748) | human gut metagenome | biome: human gut; feature: human-associated habitat; material: faeces | place: China | collected 2012
AGCCGAGAACCGCCTGCATGTGCAGAAAGCCGTGCTGGCCATTCTGCTGGCGGGAAAGTAAGATCTGCAAGGGTGCATCTGCCGCAGAGCAGATGCGCCTTTTTGTTTTTCAAAGATTGCGCAACCTGTCTGAAAAGAGAAGAAAATTCTTGTGCGCTTTGCTGCTTGACGGAAACCGGTAAAATTTGCTATACTGTCCACGGTCAATTATGTAAGGTTTGTTACTCTCCGGAGGCTTTCCCTTATCCGTTGCAGATAGGGGTGAACTTTCGGTTTTTTTATTGTTGCGGAAATGGAGGACTCAGGCAGATGAAGGTCATCAAGAACATCAACAACAATATCTCCCTGTGTCTGGACAGCCGCAATAATGAGGTGGTGGCCTTCGGCAAGGGCATCGGATTCACAAAGCCGCCCTACGATGTGCCGCTTTCCAAAATCGACCGCACCTTTTACGATGTGGACGAAGAACAGCTGGCGGTGCTCAAACGCATCCCGGAAGATGTGCTGGAAGCAGCGGCCGAGATCGTGGATCTGGCCAATGAGAAAATGGACAATCAGTTCCGGGAGAACGTGGTGTTCACCCTGGCGGACCACATTGACTTTGCCATCCAGCGCTACCGCAAGAACATCAACATCAAGCTGCCGCTGCTCTACGAGGTGCGGCAGCTCTACCCCGGAGAATCCGAGCTGGGCAGGCAGGCGCTGGACATCCTGAAAAAGCGCCTGAAAGTCTCTCTCCCGCGGGAAGAAGCCGCCGCCATCGCCCTGCATTTCGTCAATTACAAGGCGCAGGCGGATACGGCACCGGATATCGACTACGGTTCCCTTATCGAGCAAGCCACGGCCATCGTGGAGCGGGAACTGAATGTAACGGTGGACCGGGACGGCTTCAACTACTACCGATTTGTCACCCATATGCACTACATGATGAAGCGCACCCTGGATGACACCATGATCGACAGCCAGAACCGGGAACTCTTTGAATCCATGAAAAAAGAGTACCCTGATATCTATTCCTGTGCGGTAAAGGTGGCGGCCCTGATCGACCAGAAGCTGCAAAAGCACCTTTCCGAAGAAGAAATCTTATATCTGATCCTACACATCAATCGTTTGTGTGCTCGTGAGGATTGTGACCGATAAAGGCTGACCGCCTTTTGAGGGCTTTACCCCAGAGTGCCGCAGAAAATGCACCAGACTGCCCGGTGGGCACCGTGTGCGTGTTTTGTGGTGCGCTGGGGCTTTTTATTGGAACAGAGCCGCCCGGGAGCGCGCCCCGGCCGGGTTTGTGATAGAAAATGTGGAACCGTTTGTAAAATCATGGAGGAAACAGACATGGCAGAGAAGATCAATAAATACGAAGCCATTGCGCCGCAGATTCTGGAACTGGTCGGCGGCAAGGACAACATCCGCTCTTTTGCACACTGCATGACCCGGCTGCGCTTCAACGTGAAGGATAAGGGGCTTGTGGATGCCGACAAGATCGGCAAACTGCCCGGCTGCATGGGCACACAGTGGGCCGGTGATCAGCTGCAGGTCATCATCGGTCAGGCAGTGGATAAGGCCTATGATGCGATCTGTGCAGCAGGTGGTCTGCAGAAGGAAGCAGCTGTGGCCGAAGATCTGGACAGCGATAAGAAGAAAAAATTCAGTCTAACCACAGTATGTGAGGCCATCAGCGGTTGCATCGTCCCGCTGATCCCGCTGTTCATGGCATCCGGCCTGATCAAGGTGGTGCTGGTGATGGCAAACCTCATCGGTATCCTGCCCGCAGATTCCTCCACCTACACGGTGCTGGGTTATGCCGCCGATGCTGCGCTGTACTTCATGCCCATCCTCATCGGCTATACTGCCGCCAAAAAGTTCGGTGCAGACCCCAGCCTGGCCATGGGCCTGTGTGCGCTGCTGGTGTACCCCAATCTGATGACTGCTCTGGGCGGCGAGACCCCGGTGACGATCTTCGGCCTGCCGGTGTATAATGCTACCTATACCAATATGATGTTCCCCTCTATCATGGTCGTGTTCGTCATGAGCTATGTGGAGCGCTTCTTCAAAAAGTATGTGCCGGAGATCCTGCGCGTGATGCTGGTGCCGCTGGGTACCTTCCTTGTCATGCTGCCCCTGTCCCTGTGTCTGGTGGCACCGGCTGGCGTCTTCTTGGGCAATGGCATTACCTGGCTGGTGGAGACCATTTACAACAACATCGGCTTCCTGGGTGTCGGTGTGCTGTCCGGCCTGTATCCCCTGCTGATCCTCACCGGTATGCATTCCACTCTGGCTCCTGTCTGCATCTCCTACTTCACCAAGTTCCAGTATGATCCGCTGATCATTCCCGCCTGCTACATCGCAAACTTCGGTCAGGCTGCTGCCGCTGCTGCGGTCACCCTCAAGTCCAAGAACGCTGATGTCAAGGGCATTGCCGGTTCTTCTGCACTGACCGCTTTTCTGGCCGGCGTCACCGAGCCTGCTCTGTTCGGCGTCAACTTCCGTTACCGCAAGCCCCTGATCGCATCCGTGATCGGCGGTTTCGTGGGCGGCTGCTATGCCGGTCTGATGGGCTGCAAGCTGGTTGCCATGAGCGGCTTGGGCGTCTTTGCGCTGGCTGGCTTCTTGAGCAGCGATATCATGAACTTTGTCAACTACGTCATCGCTGTGGTCATCGCCATGGTCGTTACGTTTGCCATCACCTTCGTCACATTCAAGGACGAGGCCTGATTTTTACCGGATAAGAAGGGAATTGGAAGAATATGAGTTTTCCTGCAAATTTTCTGTGGGGCGGCGCTACCGCAGCCAACCAGTTTGAAGGCGGCTGGAACGAGGGCGGCCGCGGTGCCAGTGTGGCTGACCACATGACCAACGGCACCAACACCACGCCCCGCCAGATCACCCGCGAACTGAAAGATGACCTGTATTACCCCAACCACAAGGCCAGTGATTTCTATCACCACTATAAGGAAGATATCGCCCTGATGAAAGAGATGGGCTATAAGGTCTACCGGATGTCCATCAGCTGGAGCCGCATCTTCCCCACCGGCACTGAGCAGCAGCCCAATGAAGAGGGTCTGGCTTTTTATGATGCGGTGTTTGATGAACTGCACGCTGCCGGGATCGAACCGCTTGTCACCATCAGCCACTATGAAAATCCGTTTTATCTGACCGAGCACTTCAATGGCTGGGTGGATCGCCGCCTGATCGATTATTACCTGCATTACTGCGAGACGATTTTCAATCGCTACAAGGGCAAGGTGCATTACTGGCTCACCTTCAACGAGATCAATGCCGGAATGTATCCCTTTGGCATCTACTCCGGGCTGGGCATCCTGAACGAGGGCACCACCAACATGAACGATCAGGTGGATATCCCGCAGCAGCGCTATCAGGCCCTGCATCACCAGTTTGTGGCCAGCGCAAAGGCAGTGCAGCTGGGCCACAGCATCGACCCGGAAAATAAGATCGGCTGCATGGTGGCCATCACTCCTAACTATGCCTACTCTGCCAACCCGGAGGATCAGATCAAGAACCAACATTCCTGGCAGTACTGCAACCACTACTGCGGTGACGTGCAGGTGCGCGGTGCATATCCGGCCTTTGCAAAGCGCATCTGGGCCGAGAACAATGTGGAGATCAAAATGGAGCCCGGCGATGCCGAGACCCTGCGCAATGGCACGGTGGATTTCTTCTCCTTCTCCTACTACATGAGCGGCTGTGTGTCCACAGATGAGAACCTGCTGCGCACCAACGGCAACCTGTTTGGTGGAGTCAAGAATCCGTACCTGAAAGCTAGCGACTGGGGCTGGCAGATCGACCCGGTGGGTCTGCGCTACACTCTGAACGAGCTGTACAACCGCTACCAGATCCCCCTGATGGTGGTGGAGAACGGTCTGGGTGCGTTCGATAAACAGGAAGCAGACGGCTCCATCCATGATCCCTACCGCATCGATTATCTGCGGGCACATATCCAGCAGATGAAAAAGGCAGTAGAAGAGGACGGTGTGGATCTGATGGGTTATACCCCCTGGGGCTGCATCGACCTCGTCAGCGCTTCCACCGGCGAGATGGCAAAGCGCTACGGCTTTATCTATGTAGACGCCGATGACCATGGCAACGGCACCTTCAAACGCTATAAAAAGGACAGCTTTGCATGGTATAAAAAAGTCATCGCCTCCAACGGTGAAGAACTGTAACTCCTAAAAAATGAGGGCTGTTGCAAAAATAGCTCGCTGAAAAATATGCACAAAACCCGGAACCTTTTCAGGGCCAAAACGGCTCAAAAAGGGTTCCGGGTTTTGGTTTTTGCACGATTTCTTTGTGTAAGTTGCTATCGCGTTCTTGTTTTGCAACGGCCCCGTTCTGCCTTGTTTTACACCCGCGCCGCACCCTTTTCCAAAATGCGGTCGAATCGGGCAAAGAAGGTGATGGTAGTAATGGTGGCCGCCAGAATGTCGCTGACCGGCTCCGCCAGAAATACGCCGAACACCGGGTCTGCCACGAGATGCGGCAGAATAAAGATGAGCGGGATCAGCAGGATGATCTTGCGCAGGCAGGCCAGCAGCAGGCTCACCTTGGCCTGCCCCAGCGCCATAAAGCTCTGCTGGCAGGCGATCTGAAAGCCCATGGCAAAGATGCCGGCCATGTAAATGCGCATGGCCCAGGTGGTGTAGGAAATGAGTGCGGAATCGGAGGTGAAGATGCCTGCCACGGCCCCGGGTGCCAGCATCATGGCCAGCCAGAACAGGCAGGTGTATGCGCCGCACAGGGTCAGCTGGAACCGGAACGCCTCCTTTACGCGGGGCTTTTTGCCGGCCCCGAAGTTGAAGCTCATCACCGGCTGGCCGCCCTGACACACGCCCTGAATGGGCAGTGTGCACAGCTGGGAGGCGCTGGTGATCACGGTCATGGCACCCACAGCCACGTCGCCGCCGTAGCGTGCCAGACTGGAGCTGAAGCTGATGGAGAGCAGACTCTCGGTGGAAAGCATCACAAAGGAAGAGATGCCCAGTGCCAGCACCGGCAGGATGACCTGCTTTTCCGGGCGCAGATAGTCCTTGCGCAGGCGCAGGATCGTCTTTTTGCCGGTGAGGAATTGCAGGATCCACGCCGCGCCCACGGCCTGACTGAGCACCGTAGCAATGGCTGCGCCCTGCACGCCCAGCCCGAACCCGAAGATGAGGATGGGGTCCAGAATGATGTTGATCACGGCACCGATCACGGTGGTGAGCATGCTGGTCTTGGCAAAGCCTTGGGTGGTGATGAAGGGATTCATGCCCAGCACCAGCAGCACGAACACCGAGCCGAGAATGTAGATGCGGCTGTAGCTCAACGCATACGGCAGGGTGGCATCGCTGGCACCGAACAGCCGCAGCAGCGCGGGCGCACCCGCATAAAAGCCGATGGTCAGCACCACTGCAAAGAGCATCAGTACCGTAAAGCTGTTGGAGATGATCTTTTCGGCCTGCTGCCGGTCCCCCTGCCCCAGTGCGATGGCGGTGCGCGGTGCACCGCCCGCGCCCACCAGCATGGCGAACGCGTTCAGCAGCATGAGGATGGGGGTGAACAGTCCCACGCCGGTGAGCGCGGCTGCGCCGATGCCCTCAATGTGCCCGATGTAAATGCGGTCTACGATGTTGTACAGCAGGTTCACTACCTGCGCCACCACGGCAGGGATCATCAGCTGCAGCATCAGCTTTTTCACGCTGCCGGACCCCATGTCTTGTTTTGCCTGTGCCATGGAACAAAAACTCCTTTTGCTTCAAATTTGAACGATACCCTTTTATTATAATCGAAACCGGTCCAAAAGGATAGACCTTTTTCGCAAAGAAGTGCAAAAATTGGAAGCGTGCGGCGTCCGTTGGCATGCTGCAAAAAACGTGCAGAGAGCAAACTCCCTGCACGCAGACCCTATAAAAAACAGTTGACGGAAAATCGCTTTTTTGCTATACTATAAAGGCTACAATATGGAGATGTATCGAAGTGGTCGTAACGAGAACGACTCGAAATCGTTTTGTCCTTAACCGGGCACGTGGGTTCGAATCCCACCATCTCCGCCAACAAAAGGCACCGGCTCAGGCTGGTGCCTTTTTTGCAGTAGCGAAATTATGGATAGACGGTTACTTGCTTCCGGAACGAAGATTGCGATATAATGCTGAAAAGCGCGCTTCAATATAAGCTTGTAAACCAAGAGAAAATTTCTGGTTAACACTATTGCAATAACCTAAGAGCTACGAATTGTTTTGAATTGAAAATGGAGGAAAATATGGCATCTGAAAAGAAAACTCAGTCTGTCGAACCAAATGTTGCAGATTTGGTGAATGGCTGGCTGAGGTCATATAAACTTGATTACAAGCTGGAACAGGAATCTCTAAACACAGAAATTGATAAAGCACTGGACGATTATTACTCGAAGAACGGTGGCACGGGTGGAAATCGTCCAGATGCAAAGCTTCTTGTCGAGGATAGTCGGCTGGATAAGTATCCGATTCTGATTGAATATAAAGGCTACAAAGATAAGCTGGTTAAACTTGATGCGTGCGGACGGGTAGAAAATAAAACGGCCAAAAATGAGCCGAATTTTAAGAATATCAATTCTTATGCAGTTAATGGAGCTGTGCATTATGCAAATGCAATCCTCCATCATACGAGTTATACGGATATCATTTCAATAGGTGTCACGGGCTTTAAAAACGAACGCGGAGAATTGGAATGCCAAATCGGTGTTTATTATGTTTCCAAGAAAAATCTTGGTGCCGGGCAGAAGGTTGATGATTATACAGATCTTTCCTTTCTGAAAAAGGAAAACTTTGACGCATTTATCGAAAAGGTCAAGGCTTTGCAGCTAAGCCAGAAAGAATTGGACGAGCTGAAAGAAAAGCGTGAGCAGGAGATCAGTGCAAGTCTTGTAAAGCTGAATAATGATATTTATCAGAACGAAAAAGGTCTCGGGGAAAACGATCGGGTCTATCTCGTAGCGGCTTCTATCATCGCAACACTTGGTGTTCCAGGGAAAGTTGCTCCGTTGGATAAAGACGATTTGAAATCCTCTATGGAAGAGGGAAATAAAGACGGTGATATTATCGTCCGAAAAATCAAGGCCTTTCTGAATGAAAAACGGCTTCCGCAGGAAAAGAAGGAAATGATTCTGCGGACACTGCAAAATACATTGACAACAGACAACATCAACAAGGTTGCAAACGGCGAAAGCCAACTGAAGCGCGTTTTCACAAAAATTGTGGATGACCTTGGAATCTATTACAAGATTGGACTTACTACAGATTTTACAGGAAAGCTGTTTAATGAAATGTATGGTTGGCTGGGGTTTACGCAGGATAAACTGAACGATGTTGTGCTGACGCCCTCCTATGTTGCAACATTTCTGGTCAAGCTTGCGCGAGTGAACATGGATTCTTATGTGTGGGATTTTGCAACTGGCTCCGCTGGCCTTCTTGTAGCAGCAATGAACGAAATGCTAATCGATGCAAAGAAGAAAATCAAGTCACCGGAAAAATTGGCGAAAAAATCGATGGAAATCAAGGCGAAGCAACTGCTTGGTCTGGAGCTTTTGTCGAGCGTTTACATGCTTGCTATTCTGAACATGATTCTAATGGGAGATGGCAGTTCAAATATTCTGAACAAAGACTCGCTTACTGACTTCAACGGAAATTATGGCTACGGCGATAACAAAAGTAAATTTCCTGCAACAGCATTTGTACTGAACCCGCCTTATTCGGCGAAGGGAAACGGCATGGTTTTCGTTAAAAGAGCGTTGGATATGATGAGTGGCGGGTATGCGGCGATTATTATTAAAAGTCCGGCGGGCTCCGGGCAAGCAACCGAATATAACAGAAAAATCTTGAAGCACAGCACATTGCTGGCTAGCATTAAGATGCCGATCGATCTGTTCATTGGAAAATCGAGTGTGCAGACAAATGTTTATGTGTTCCGTGTTGGTGAGGCACACCAAAAGGATGATGTCGTAAAATTTATTGATTTTTCTGTAGATGGCTATACACGTTCTAACCGAAGAAAAGCGAGCGTTAATTTAAGAGACAGCAATCATGCAAAAGAACGTTATCAGGAAGTAGTGGATCTTGTCCGTTATGGAAAAGAAAAACTTCATTTTTTGACTGCAAAAGAATATTATGAAGGTCATATTGATCCGGAAAACGGTGCGGATTGGAATCAAACAGCACCAAATGATGCAGCCCCTGCATTGAAAGATTTTGAGAAAGCTGTAAATGATTGTCTTGTGTGGAAAGTATCAAACCTTATCCGAAATTCAAAAGAGGAAGATGAATTATCCGGGAAAATAATTACTCCATTTGATGAAAGAAAAAAAGAAATCCAGTGGGGAGAGTACTTGCTTGGAGATTTGTTTGAAATTCAAAAAACACGAGGGTTTAATGCAAGCGCACTGACAGAAGGAGATACATATGACTATGTAACAAGAACATCCATGAATCAGGGCGTATTAAGAACAACGGGTTTTGTGAATAAGGAAAACATCAATAATGCTGGTACTTGGAGCCTTGGACTGCTTCAAATGGATTTTTTCTATAGAAGTAAACCGTGGTATGCCGGACAGTTTGTTCGGAAAATCGCTCCTAAAATTGAGATACCAGAAGAAGTTGCACCCTATTTTACAGCTATTTTAAACCAGAAAAAGAATCAATTATTGCAAGTTTTGGTAAGAGACGTGGACAGTACATTTAAAAAGTGTACGGTCAGACTTCCGATAAATGATGAAGGGAGAATTGATTTTGAACTTATAAAATCTTTCATTACAACTCTGGAAAGAGAACGATTGAAAAATATATCGGATTATTTAAAATCGAGCGGATTGCCATATTAACAAGCTGGTAACTGAAAAGTTATGAATAAAAACAAGTTTGTTGCTTTAAAATTTTTCTGAGTACTTCCGCAAACTTCATGTCCTGCTCCTTCGTCCGTTTTGCACTCCCTTTCGGGTGCTTGCCGGCACGAAGGAGCTTTTTGTTTTCGTACCGCCGCAGCATGAGGGCATCCATGTTGTCAGCAGTGTACTCCAAGCCGTTTTGGTTCAGCACTCTGGCACACCGGGCAAGGCACATACTCGCCAATCCATAGTCCTGTGTCACGACAAGATCACCCGGCTTCACCCGGTTGACCAGCGCAAAGTCCACGCTGTCAGCACCCTTACGTTCGATCTGGTGGGAAGTGTCACACAGGATAATGACCGGGATGCCGAACTGCTTTGCAATCTACAAGGCCAGATCAACCACGGGACAGCCATCCGCATCAATCAGAATATTCATCACATATCCTCCATCACCCATCGAAACGCCTTTGCCGTGCGCAGGTCGGCATCCTTGAAATGCCCACCGATGTTCCATTCAAGGGTGCAGTCTGCGCCACGCTCTGCAAGCCGGCTGTGCAGGGCGCGGATGTTATCTCCCACAGCAGCCATAGTTGCGTTCCTTGTGCGCTCTTCCCGGTCGCCAAGGCTCAGATAAATGCGCTGTACCTGAATGGGGTGCTGCTGTTCAAACTTCATCCATCCCGGAAACCATACGGAAGGCGAAGCAGCCGCAACACCGGAAAACAACTCTGTCTGTGTGGATGCCCACAGGGCGAACAATCCGGCCAGCGAGTAGCCGCCCAGAATGATCCGGACGTTTTCCGGCAGTGCAAACTGCTGTTTCAGGGTGGGGATCACCTGTTCGGTCAGAAAGCGCAGTGTGCCCGCCGCATTGCCGCCGAAACTTTCTTTACCCCACACCGCAGGAGCTTCCCACGGGGAAAGTTCATCGTTCCAGCTTTCCACCGGGATGGCCGCAAACAAAAAGTGGTGCGCACTCTGTGCAATAGCGGCAACCTCGCTGTCCATGCTTTGCAGCTCGTGTTCGCCGGTCATTTGGAGCAGTAGGTATTCTGCATGGGCTTCGCCGTAAATGCGGCAAGGTCGGCTCCCGATTTGCATTGTCTGTGCGGTCACTGCGACGTCCTCCCGAAAAAACTTTGATAAGCCCAGTATAGCAACTGAAAAATCATTTTGCAATTCAAAAGGCGTTCATAGCCGTAGCAAGCAGTGTCTTCGTATATACAAAGACCATTTTTGCGTTGCAAAATACTTGTTGGGAAATCCCAAGCCCTTGAACTGCATCCGACGGATGCAGGCTTCGCGTTTCTGCAAAACGCTCTTTCAGCACTCCGCAGGAGTGCGCGGCTATCACGGGACGTGATGTTCACAGGGGGGTGGGATTGCATCCCAACAAGCAGAACACGCACGGCAAATTTGCAATGCCGTGCGTGTTCTGGCCTTTGTGCGCACAAAGGCACTGCTTGCGAGACTGAATGAAAAAGCTGAAAGAAAATATTATACTGTTCTTGAATTCAAAATTTTGATGATGGCATTAGCAATAGTGGTTGCTTCATCAAGTGTATTTTGCTTACCAAAAGAAACTCGAATCGTACCGCGTGCATATTCATCGGGAAGATGAATTGCCTTTAAAACGTGCGAGGTCTGGATACGCTTGCTGTCGCAGGCTGACCCAGTTGAAATACAGATCCCCATCAAATCCAGTCGATGGAGCAGCATTTCGCCGGATGTATTACGAAATGATATACTTACATTTCCTGGAATATGATTGACATCACCGTTGCGAACAAAGTCAAGGTTGGAATTGGCAAGAACGTTCAAAAACTTTTGCTCGATTTGAAGCAAATTCTCTTGATTTTGTTTCATTTCATGGCAGTTCTTCTTTAGAGCAGTAGCCAATCCAACAATACTGGCAACATTTTCCGTTCCGGCTCGCATCCCAGATTCTTGAGCACCGCCATCCATAAACGGATGGAGAGACGTACCAGATTTTATGAAAATAAAGCCTATTCCTTTAGGACCATTAAATTTATGAGCAGATGCAGACAGCATATCAATGCCTAGGACATTTACATCAATCGGAATGTGCCCAACGGCCTGAACTGCATCCGTATGAAACAGCGCACCGTATTTATGCGCAATGTTTGCAAGAGAAGCTATGGGCTCAATGCTCCCGATTTCATTATTGACAAGCATAATTGAAACCAACCGGGGCTTACAATCCATGGCAGCCTCTAAGGTTTCAGTTTGAACCGTTCCATGACAATTCACAGGAAGATATCGAACATTTACACCAAGATGCTCCATTGCCGCACAAGCATTTAGGATGGCATGGTGTTCAATTTGGCTAGTCAAGATAGGGCGTTTTAAAGAGCTACTTTTTATAGCCCAGTTATCACTTTCAGTGCCGCCGGATGTAAAATAGATTTCTTCGGGTTTTGCCCCAATGCAGTCAGCAATAGTTTCTCTTGCCCACTTCAAGGCAGTTCGTGGTTCTCTGGCAAAAGAATATGGCTGTGAGGCGTTTCCATACTGCTCAAGAAGAAATGGCTTCATTGCCTCAAAAGAATCCTGATCCAACGGGGTGGTCGCTGCATTATCAGCATAAATCATGAGTAAGCACCTTTGTTATTTGCAAACAATCTCAGGGATGCGCTTGCTTGGAACATCATATTCCTTGGCATCGATGATGCAGAGCTGTTTATAGATCGCAGAGCGCATTTCAATAGCGGGATTTAGACAATAGTCAATAAATTCCTGACGGTCAATATCATTTGGAGTTTGTACATGAGGAAACAGAAGTTTCAAAAACGCGGTACATAACCGCTTGATTGCGGTCATATGGCGTTTATCTGCGTTTGACGGAAAATCAATCATAGCATCAACGACAGCTGAATATGTGAGATCATCTCGCAAGGCATGCATCACTTCGGCAAAATATTCCGTATTGATGGCCCAACCCTTGGCAATCATACCGGTTGTCATTCGAGGGATTTCCCATCCAGGAATAAAACCATGGAAACGATCCAATGTTGCAGATTCCCCGAACACTTCACTAATATTAGCAACCATATTTTTATTTGTGTCAAATCGGTCTGCATCAATATTTCCAAGAACAATTACACCTGCACCTGAAGACAACGAAGCATCAAAGCCTTTAATCTCGCCATATTCCATGTAGTGCTTGAGCGCCTGCTGAATTTGACCGGGTTGTTCAAATGTAATAGACTGAACTTCATCAAACCCCACAAAATCAAATCGTGTAAGAAGACCACCGGTCTTTTTCGCATTGTCGTAAATCAAGGATGCGCGAGATACAGTACCGCCACTAATAAGCCAACCACGCTTGCTTATTTTTTCAAACACGTAACTTTTTCCGGTGCCTTTTGGAGCAAGTTCAATCAGATTAACGCGTTTTTCAACGAATGGCAGAAGGCGACGAAGAAAATAAAGTTTTTTCCGTTCGCTCACCTCACCATTCTCATCTAAGTACCCGTCGGGATTGTAGTCAATCGCTTCGATAATGACATCAATCCATTCATGAATAGAAAATTGGCTTCGTGCATCACGATAAAACTCAAGATCTATATCGTAAGGGCAGAATGGCTTGTAGCCAATCATTGTGATGAGACCTTTCGGTTTTGATGGAGTTCCATCCATCATCCAGCAGAGTGTTACGATGCCCCAATTTTCACTTTCCCGCAGCAAGGTGTTTTGCCATTTCTCAGCGACATCATAAGCTACAACACCACCTGCCCCACCGCGAGAGCCACCAAAATCAGGCAGTTCAAAGACGGTTTTTCCTGTTTTTACATCAACAGAGACTCGAACCCGAGCCAAAAATTGAACGGTGTCACCATTGACCATTTGAAATTTGTATTGCTCGAAATCTTCCCGACTCGGAATATAACGTTTGATATATCGTCCAACACTTTCGTAATCGATGGTTCCATTGTCATCTGAGAACTTCATAACCAGCCAATCACGCATATAAGAAGGAATGCTCAGGTTGGAAAAATATTCGCTTCTTTGGGGATCTTTTAATACAACCATGTCAGCGAAAATTTCTCTTACTTTATCCTCCAGCATACAATCGCCGTCCTCTCACAGAAACAAGGTGCATCCCTGTTCTTTGAATTCTCGAATTTTAATGTGTAGATCATCCTCGGAGCATCCGATATATTCTGCCATGCATGGCAAACAATAAAAATCTTCGGTATCAAGGTCAATCAATTTTTGAGAAAGTGCAATCTCATCTTTTGTTAGAACCTTACCACAATCACAACATACTTTTTTCTTTACGCGCATTAAAGGTCGAAATCTCCTCCCCCAAGAGCGGGCTTTATTTCCAGTGATAGAACATGGACAATTTTTCCATCGGCTATAATAATCGGATTGTATTTAAAATCCTTTGCGGCTTCAGCCTTGTTTTCAGAGAAAACTATCATCCATTCCTTACCGACTGTGTCTATAGGAGTGCAGATACCATCGACACTTCCAAGACTAGCTTGAACATTTTGAACGGGTTTATTGAACAGAATAACTGGTTTGGCTTTTTTCATAGAAAACTTGATAGAATCTTTTTTCCATGTCGCAGTAAGTGGTAGCTCGTGGATACTGTCGAATACAACCACAGGAACAAGCAACTCTTCAGGTGAAGCGCCACCATGAAGTTCGCCGTATTGTGCATTTTCATCATCGCCGCCGGCGGCAAAGCCAGACTGCTTAAAATGATCGTAATTTTTGAAAATCAGATATTGATTTCCATCTGAGTCTTTAGCAATCACTTGATCAGAGCTAGCAATGATTTTGGCTCCATTAAAAATACAAAATCGACCATGACTGCACACCTGAGAAGATGCTGGCGCAGGGTAGCCTTCCCTTGCATGGAAAAACCTCGCTGCAAGGCGACTGCTTCCGTGATCTCCCGTAATAATTACCCGATGGTATTTTTGGAACAGCTCCTCAATCTTATCAACGACTTTAGAAAAAAACGCAAACTGTTCCTGAATGCAGGTATAATAACTTGGATCATCAATTACGCCATGGTGCGCCAACTTGTCCAACTTATCGAGTTTGTCATGCGGCGTGTCCATTTTATTCCACTGGTCATTGTATTCCGTTTCCGTTGGCAAGCAGCTCTGCGCCAGAGCAACAGATTTTATCTGACCATTGCTGTCTTTTTGCAATGTCCAGCAAAGCAAGGAAAGCCATTCGGCACCAAGTGCATCAATCCATAAAATAACGCTGTCTGTTGTTATCGAATCACTAAGCAACGTATAGCGATAGGGATAAGAATTTATATCAAAGTTTGAAAAATAAATATCCTCGTCCTGTGGCAAGCGATTTGAAAGTTTATAAGACTTATAGGAATCAAAATACCGCTCAGAGTCACTATCCCTAAACAGTTCAGTGTGCTGTAGATAGGCATAAAGCTCAGGATAAGCAGACTGAACCTCCGAGCAGGACAAAGCCTGTTGAGCGTCCATCCTCAGCCATTCTCCAATCATATGAATCAGATAAATGCGTTCAGCCTGGGTATTTCCTGTCAGATAGCAGAGCCGAAGCTTGTAATCAGGGATTTCATCCAATGCCTTGAAAAATGCGGGATCTTTAGATAGGTTCAGTGCAGACATCAACTCCTGACTTTCTTTTTCCCATTCAGGATGCCGGAGACGAAGAGAGAAAATGTCATGATAAATATTATCTACTAGATCATTTGCATTTTTTGCCTTGCGGACGCAATAAGAGAGATAGTCGTCTTGCTGATGTAACTGCATCCAAAGCATGGCAAGTTGTTTTTGACCGTTATTCATCGTTGCCCATTTTCCCATGACATCTGTATTTTGAAAATGAACAAGATTCAGGCAGTTGAGGATAGCTTCGTCAAGATTTCCCTTTTGGAGCGCATAAGGAAATAACAAATTGACTGATTCATCCGGGCAGTTTTTTGAAGTTAATACTTTTCCTCCCTGAAGATAAGCACGGATAAAAGACAATGTATCTGGTAAAACATGAACTGAGATATCTCCTGCCGTAGATTGCATATCGTGCAATCTCCCGGTGATTAGGACATACTCTGAATACTGTACAGATGGGTTCGACCAGTATTCATACCAGCTTCGTATGCCAGAAAATACTTTGTTGGCTGCGTTTACAAGGGTGTTTTGATATTTGTCAAATTGCTTTGACAAAACGAGAATTTTCAGGGTTTGTGGGTCGGATATGTCGGTAGTACAGTCAAAGAAAAAGTCTTTCTGCCGTTCATCGCCATCGAGGTGAAGGTCTTTATCATGCCATTGGGCCCTACATCCCCAGAGAGGAATGATGATTCGACCAAGATCAGAGCCATATCCCATATAACGCCAGAGCTTTGTAAAGCGTTGACGCTGAGTCTCACCTCTGGAAAAAAGCCGAAGGTATTCGCTCACGCCGGGGAGAATCAACCATTTGTCTTTATATTGGGAATCCATAAGACTGTCATAGGCAGGTAGCACATCGGCAGAGGAAAACAGCACGTCTGAAGGAACCACTTCCACATTGGGAATTGTTTTCAGCTTTTCCAGAAGATCGCAATATTCAGCAATATTTCCGACCATGATAGCACGGCAAGGAAAACGGCTGGGCACACGTTGCTGCTTTTCCAATTTCAACGTATCAATGACTTGATCTACCGTCATAGTTTTGCTCCTTTCCTTATTTTAGAAACTCATCGCAGTATTCAGGGTGGTTATCCAGAAAACTGGCGATATTCTCACGCAAACGACTTACAGGCATTTCAGCAATTTCATTCTTAGTATTCTGCAATTTTTCCTGTCGAGCCTGCTGTTGGATGGCCGACTTCATCATAGATTGAAGCCGACTGAGTTCTGGTGCTTCCCAAGTACTCATATCATTTCCGTGGGACAGCTTCAACTTGGCAAGCAATTCTGGGCGATGTACCTTAAAATAGGTAACATACTCAGAGCCAACGGTTTCATAAAGAGCGGCGTATACCTTTTGGGCATCCGTCAAAACACGAGCTTTCTCATTCTGCAAAGCATCAATTGCAGCAATGACCTCTGTATCACGAGGAGTAGTTATACCGCTCTGAAGGTCAATGACCGTGTGAATCGGTTTGCGTAGCTCTTTTGGAATTACCCAGAAAATAGGTGTCGAGAAAGAGTCGCACCATGCCTTGACAGACTCCTTCCCTGTAACGCTTTCCCACAGTGCCTTCAGCTTACTGCGATTGCGAGCTTGTCCGATACGAGCAACCTGCTGATCCAGCAGGTGATTGAATTGGGTGAGAGTCGCATCAAACGGCGTGCTTTTCAGGCCGGAGTAAATAGCGTCCAGTTCCTCAGCAGTGCAATTTACATCACGGTCATCCAGAATATCAGCAAGTGTGGGTTTGCTGTCGGTCAGAAAATCATTTGCCGACTTTCCATAGCTGTGCAGAGCGGCAGCGTCCGCATTGCGCTCATCAGCGGTCAGGTGGGCGACTTTTCCAAGAGATAGTGTACGGAGAGCCTTTAACGCAGGATACCAGGGCTTCTGGATATCCTCAACTGCGGTGAAAGGAATACGCTGATACTTGAAACGATTTGCCAAATCTTTGCGGGCATCTTCCAAATTGCGGTAGTTTTGTCCTAATGCATGGTCAACCTCAACCAGATACTGATATTCATTCACGATGTCAGCCAGCTTATCCGCAACTTGCTGCTCGGTCCATGTATAAATTTCACCCTGCATGCTGAGATGCAGGCGATCACTCAAATCCACCGGCTGGATGGAAAGCGTTGTGGCAACATCGGCCAGTGCGGGGGAGGAAGAATACAAGAAATTGCGGAATGCAGTAGACATGACAGCCTTATCCTGAAATGCCTTTCGCATAGCAACCTTGACTTTTCCGCGACTCTGGAAATTCAGAAGGACATCGTTCATAATAGCTTCACGGTCAATATCAGCCGAAATAAACTGCTGCATTTCATCGATGATCGTGTTTGCTTTATCAGTGTTGGGTCCATACGTTCCGTCCGGGAGATACTTCAATGCCCAGAACGGTGCGCCAGACTGGGTAATAGCGGCACGCATATTACGGCAGCACTCAGCCTCCGTTGCCACCTGCGCATCGGTCAGTTTTACGATATCCTTAACGTAATCGCGGAAGTGCTGGAACGTGATACTGCCAGCAGAAAGATAGTCCGAGTTGAGGGCACCTTTGCACATGGACAAAATCATGCTCTTGAGAGTTTGTTCGTTCAAAATGTGCGTACTCTGGACACTATCCGTCCAGCTGAAGGCTGTATTTTTGTAGCAAGAGAGGATCAGGCCGAGCAGGATGCCGCAGGCAATCGTATTGTAATAACCAAATGGCGGCTCCTGCAGTTCACGCCACAAGTCACTCAGAATCACACGCTGGCCGGAGTCCATCTTATCACGAATGACCTTGGCGAGCGCAGAAACAGCTGTTACGGTTTTATCGCCCGTAGCGTTGGCTATTCCGTCAATCTCCGTAAATTGCAGGATTTCAGGAGAGATACTGTTCAAAACGCTTTGCATCTGAGTGGTTGCGCCTTTACGAGCAATACCCGCTGTCGGTGCAGCATCGTTGCAAGGCTTATAAGCAGTAACCATTTTGACGATCTGTTCCGGGGCATAGGGGAAAACATTGTTCAGAACCTGTGTAATGATGGTATGGCGCAAATTTGCCGTGCCATAGAGATTGTTGAACACATTGGTGCCATTCCATGCCACGAGCTTTCCGCCGCCAGTAGCCTGTGCAGTCCATGTGTTGATCACTTTTTCGCTTTCCAGTTTGTAGCCATTCGCAGATGCAGTCTGCCCGCTCTCGTTAGCAAGATCCATTTTGGTGAGCTGCGTCAGCCATGCTTTACGGTTCTCGTCACTGAGAGGTGTCTTGAGCAGAGCAATCGTCAACCGTGGTTCATTTGCATCGGCTGCAGCGTGAGCCAGCGTATTCTGAATCGCACTATACTGCGGATCATCCTTTACCGTGACGATCAGCAAACCCAGCTTATAGGGCGATTTTATCAGTTCCGCCTTTACCTCGGCAAGACGATTATTGATAGAATTGGTCTCTGCACAGCAGACAGCAATCTTCATGCGTTTGAAGGTTGCATCGTTTTCGTCCCAGACCTTCTTTTCCAGCTCATTGGAGAAGCGGCCATCCTTGGCAAACATCTGATACCGAGAATATTTCCGGTCGTTATTTTCAAACTTGACCCGGAATGCATCGCCGGAGCCGCCCTTGAACGGAAGCTGAAGCCGAATCGTACCATTGGCAGCCTGATCCTGAAGTACCAGCTTGCTTTCCTCCAAAGTAGCAAGCAAATCACGCACCTTGTCCTTGCTGAGTACGCCAGCCACGCAGTTTTCCAGACAATCCAGCGTTGCAGCAATGCCACCTTGCATATGACGCACACCATATGCGCCTTTAGTGGTGGAAGAAACAGCAAGCAGCAGCATCACGATTTTGAACAGGCGCAGCGCATCCTCATCACTTTCAACAAGATGCAGACTTTCCTCATAATGCTGGATATAAGGTGCAACTTTCGTATCTTTATCGCTAAAGTCGCTTTCGCGGGTGAAGAAATAATCCCACAGCCATTCCGGGGTGAGCCAGCGTGCTTCATCATCCGGGCCGTAGTGGTTGATATATCCGACAAAGCCAATGTCAGAATTCGATTGATCCTTCATAAAGCGGAACATGGTACGTTGCGCAGCAGCAAAGCTCTCCGCCACACGAGAAAGCAACCGAATCGTCATAGGGTGGATGGGGCACAGCTTGTCGATCATTTCGCCGGTCTTGTCATCCAGACCAACCAGATCTGGCAGGAATTTCTTGAAATCGTTGACAACCTGATTGCGTTCATCAGCCCATGCGTTCTGAATACCGTTGCGCACAACAATAGAACCCGCAATCAGGTCCAGCGCAGCAGATGCACTGATGTGGAATTCTACTGTGTGGAAGCGGTTGGTAATCATCTGATAGCGGTCCTTGCCCATGCTATCGACCATCTCATCCGAACGATGGACAACATAGAGCATAAAGAACGGCTTGACCTTGCAGAATTCAGAGAGCTGTTGCATGATGGTGTGGTCATCGCTATGTGCAACGTACTCGGTGAACTCATCCCAGATAAAGAAGATGCCACTCTTGGCAAGACCATTGGCATCAATGACTTCTGTCAGCCAATTTTCAAACGTGTCCAGATTGGAAATCAGGCCAAACTTCATGTCCCGCAGAACCATGGCAGTCGTCTGGATGGCAGACAGCTTGCCAGAGGAAACCGCAGCGCGCAGTTCTTCCACCGAAGAATAATCATCACTCAGAATCGTATTTTCAATCACATGATCCCAGTTGATGGACGCATCATCCAACCTATCGGTCACCGCACTGATCAACGATGCACCACCCAGATCCGCTTTATCGCCAAATTTAGCAACCAGAGCTTCACGGACAGCCTGCTCAGCTTCCACCAGCATCATGTCGCCGGTGCGGATGCCCGTGCAGCCTGTCTTCCAGATCACCAGATAATCGCCCTTGTTGCGGCACTTCATAAAGCGATTACGATATTTGGACAGCCGAGAGGATTTCGACAGGAACTCGTCGATTACGTTCGGATCTTCTTCCAGCAGATGCTTTACAAAAATAGCTGCATAGCTTTTACCAGTGCCGTAAGAGCCATGCACCCAAAACGATCTCCGGGCATCCGGGGCCTCATTGCCAAGCGACTGACATAGAACATCCACCAGATTTTCCATGTCGTCGCCAACAATATATTCCCGCCACAGGTTTTGATTTCGCTTATCCGCATCAATGTCCACAACCGACTCGAAGTTGGGGCTGATTTCAAGGAAGTCCTTGTACTGCTTGTTATATGCCATGACCGCAAACTCCTCTCGATTTTTTATTCCTCGGCCAGATCAATAATATCGTCGGAAGAATAATCTTCCAGAATGATGTTGTCCAGATTTGCCACAAAGGAAACCCGGATGTGCTTCGGGAAACTGATTGCCAAGCCCTGCACATCTTCGCGGAACTTCTTCACATCAATGCCGTAGATATCCGCAGGAGAGATTCCCTTTGCATCCGGATTGCTGTGTGCATTGACCAGCTCAGAGAAAGTAAAGCTCTTACGGCCAGTATGCTCAGCATAGAGATAAAGCGCATACAGCAAAGCAACCGCATGGGGGTATTCCCATCCGGCACGGTAGTAAGAATATGTTGTTTTGGACAGCTCCATGGGAATTCCCTGCTGGAGAGCACTACCAATCGGAGACTGACGAAGTGTTTCAAGCAACGATGTTACAGCATTGTCTCGTGTTGACTTTGAGTATTCTTCTCCAATCATGACAACGAGGTCACCTTTTTCGTATGTTGCGCCAATTTCGGTGTTCAAGCAATACCACCGACAAATCGTTGAATTATAGGCAAGATTTGCCCAAATGATGGCCCAAACAAATGGATTATACGAACCCCGTTGAATGAGTTTTTCTCCCAAAGAAGTGACCGAAATGGTTTTGTCTTTATTGGATTCAATGATGCCGGCATCTCTAAGCCAGACTTTTAGAGCATCATACTGACGATTTCCCAAAACGCCCTGACCGAAGCAATTAACACCATCGGCCATAAAATGTTCGACCCATGGCTGTCTTAATCCAAAATGCTGGTACGCATTCATGCCTTTCATATTCATATTACTTCCTCCTCCGGTTGTACTTAGCGATTTTGCGGCCAGACAACTCTTTTCACAAAATGTTAGGCAGTTAGAACAGTGACAGCAAAGATTCTGTCGAATCAAAATTTGCCCATTGGACTGAATGGTAAATGCACCCGTTGGGCATTGGACTTCGCAGGCTTTGCATCCCTGACAATATGCTACTTTATTGGCAATGCCTCTAAGATGACTGATTGTAAACCTATCCATCTTAGAAAATGGGCTATACGTTACGCACAACTGACCATCGCCTTTTTTGAGGCGGTAATCCAAGCTGACATTATTGATTTTTTGCACACCGGAATCACGATTCTGTTCTGTAATAGGTCCTAATATGGGTGCGACATTAAGCCACGGCTGCGTAGGATGTTGGATCGTGAAACTGATTTGATTATCGGAGATTCGTTCCACAACACGATTTCCACCGTTTGTCAGCCCGCGACCACCCATTCTTGCTTTCCAACCGCCGCCCTCAATATACTTTTTAACCTCTTTTTCAGGCTTTGTGTTTTTTGCATATTGTTCTACCCGTTGAAGAAATGGAGCCATTTCCTCTTTATAGTGATAATTGGCAATTCCATCCCACCAATCAGAAGAAAGCGGGCATACCATACACCCTACTCTGAACAATCCCAGCTTGTAGGCATTATTTAACATAAGATTGTTCTTTAGAATGTGACAATAGAGTTCGGCTGTATTCCATTTATGAATAGGGCTGGCATTTACTTGACTGATGTTTTTCTTTCCTTCACTTACCTCATCATATTTGGAACGTCTTGCGCTCTCCTCGGCACGGACACCATCATAAACAACAGCTTTCGTATTATAAAAACCTGTTATTTCCCGAAGTTTTAGGAGCGTTGGAACAGATTTGTGTACCTGACAGCACCATCTCATACGTCGTCCCGGAGGACCGAATTCGTCCCACGTTTCCGTGGGGTCCATGTGGCATTTGGCTTCTTCAAAGCGCAATTCGGGCCACCGTTTTTTTGCTTTCTGGACAGCGTTCAGCGTATCGGAAAGTTCCATGCCGGTATTACTGAACACAACATAATAATCCTTTGGAGCAAGTGCTTTTGTCATCAAGTCGAGCAAGACCAGAGAGTCCTTGCCGCCCGAAAATGCACAGACAAATGAGAACCCTAATGGAAGATAATGCTCGTACTGTGTCTGGATAAATTGGACTGCCTTTTGCTCCAGGCTCAGCATAATTTGCCGGTTGACTTCATAGAGCCGATCTGTATCAATGGGAACAAGTTTCAGACGTTCTTCTGTCAAACGTTTAATCGTCGGTTTTGTATAGAAGCCTCCTCCCTGCGCTTCAGCCACGCAGACACCGTTCAGAACATAGCGGCGAACGCCCTCTGCCCAAAGCAGCGGGGCAGTTGTATCTTTGGGATAATCCCAGTATTGATCCATCCCGAAGAAGTCCAATTCTTCATGGAATACCGGGCGAATTTCTTTTTGAATTTTTGCATTGATCGTCAGCCGGAAGATGCCGTTCTCTTCCGTCCATTTATAACCGTACACGGCGGCTTTTCATTCCTCTCTTGCGCCAGAGATTTTCTGGCGTTCGTTTTCTATTTACAAATTGATCGTCACGGTGACATTGTCTGCACTCCATGCAAAACGGGGATCGTTGGCAAGTGCCTTGTGAAGTCTTCCATACAATTCACTGCCAGCAAGAAGCCCACGCTTGACCAGAAGTTCACGCAGATCTTCTGCTTGGAACCGTTTTCCTGTGATGCCGTCATCGACATACCACGCTGCAACGGCATCCGAAAAATTCTGGACTTCACTGGAGCCGCTCACCAGCATGGCGTGCAAGGTATCCTTGGATTGGCTGGCCATACCGCAGATCGTCTTAGCATTGCCCAGCTTTTTGCTGTAAAAGCCAAGAATGCTTTGCAACAGTAAAGGTGTCCACGGTCGATCACCGGGCAAAGCAGGGAGCAACCTGTACCACCACGGTTGGATATCGCGCAGAACAATGTGATCCCCTAAATCTGAGAACAGCTTATCCAGAGCCTGCTGCGCTTTGGCAAACCATGCGTCGTTCAGCTGCAAACTTTCCCCGGTAATCAGCACATCTGGCTGATAATAAAGAAAAATCGGTTCTTCGTTCAACTTCATTTGACCATGCAGATTACCGGTTTTCAGTCCGACATTTTGCAGGTACTGAACCAGATCCTCCTCCACAAACATTCCGCCCTGTTCCCGTGCATAGCGGCGCATCACATCGAGAACCGAACCGATCTGCTCATTGCCAACACGCGAGATATGAGTCTTGTTGCTAAAGGAGTAATGTTTCCCGTGATATCCGACCTTCTCGAACAGATGACGAGCGAGGTCATAAACCATTGCAGAACTACTGATGCCATTATCATTCAGGAACATCTGCATTTCGGCACGAACATATTCGTAGAGCTGTGTGTCCGAAACATAGCCGTCATTCCGCTCCATAAGTTTTTCCAAAAGCTGCTCCATCTGGCTGGCACCATCATCCCAATCCACAAAGGCATCCTCGTGGTAGAGTTTGCCTGCCAGCGATGCAATTTTGAAAGATGCCGAAACAGCCTCCCGAATGGCATAGTCCGATGCATGGATTTTTCCATAGAGATCTGACAGTGCAATGCCGTCCAAATCTGCATCCAGCACGACCTTTTCAACATCCCGAATCAATTCCTGAGAGACTGGAGAAATGACTGCGGGTGCTTGCATGGGTGTTGCAACAGGCTTAGAAGCGATTGGCTCTTTTTTCGTAGAAGTGCTTTCCGGCACAGAAAGGTACTGTATGTATTTTGTCAGTGCGGCCCGCAGCCGATTGTTCTGTCTGGCGTTGGTTGAAGTATATTCCTTTGTAGCAGTCAACAGATCTTTTGTGCGCGTTGCAACTTCAAGGGATACGCCATAAAGAGCCGTGCTGTCCAAGCCGATTTGCCGAGCCAACTGTTCACAGTTGTTGATCGCAGAGGCATAGCTCCGTGAGGAGGATTCTGCCAGATGCATCTCGTTCCGCATCCATTGATAAAAAGCGGAACTGTTTGCGTTGGGCGGTGTCCGAACAGCCGCTTTTGCGACAGGCACAGCAACAGACTTGGCAATTGGTTTTGCTGGCGCAGAAGAAACCATCTGAGGAATCGAAGCATCGGTCACTGCAATCGGCACATCTGATTCAGCCTTTGTGCACTGAACCGAAAGTATAGTGTGCGCAACTCCACAATGATCCAGGAGCTTATAAAGGCTTGTCATGGCTTCATCCGGGGTTTTCTCGGTCTCCAGATAAAGCCATTGCCCTGCACTGTTTTTGGTGAGGACCTTCAGCCCTTTCAGTTTATGGGCACGGTAAGCAGTTTCAATATAGACATCAGTTTCATTGTCCGGGTCACCAATGAGCGAAATGAACTTTTGCGGATAGCGGCTGTACAGTTCCTTAACACCTGCGACATACACATCCTTCCATGTTTTCGCTTCGATGTGTTTGCCATCAAACAGCACTTCAAGAGGATTTGTTCCTGCACAGGAGAATTTTTCCGGAGAAGAAACTTCCTGCGAACCGGACAAAGCAGGGGCAGGCAACACGGAGGGATGAGAGGTCGAAGCTGTAGCGGGCGGATGCACTGTTGATGCAGCTTGCGCATTTGCCAGTGCTTTCGCTGAGCTTTCCCGAAATTCTCGATACAGATCAATCGTATGCACGATTTGGTTTTGCTGTCTTGACGAAAAATAGTGCCACTGCGGTGTGCGCCGCAGCGCAGAGAGAATGTATTTGAGTTCAACAGCGCTTGTCACTGAGAAAAGTCGCTTGGCAGATATTTGAAGCCGGTTGATGACTTTTTCCGTCATGGAAAAAGCAGTTTGCACTTCTGAAAGCTTCTCGCCTTTTTGAATCAGCCATTGCACATATTGCTGTTCGGCCGTGGTCACAGTGGATGTTGCTTTGGGAACTTTCGGTCGGAAGATTTCAGCCAGCGATTTCCGAATCAAAGGAGAATCCGATTTATCGGTGCGCAAGGATACATTTTGTGACTGATTCGCAGAGAAATAGATTACCATTGTGTCCAATGGGTCTTTACAGTTCTCCATCAGCTTTTTCAGGCGGAGTAGAACTTGATGCGCATTGAAGTCTGTTTCAGCAAAAAGCCATTTTCCATCCGGTTTCCGCATAATACCGAGAGGATGCGAAAACTCTCGAATCTCAATTTCGCTTCCAATTTCAATCTTATCCCCTAAAATGCTTTTCCTTTCAAGGCGCATTAGCTCATCCGGATGCTTTGCCGCAATCAGTTTGAGCGCAATAAAGTAAAGCAACCGCCAGCTTGCGGTGGATTTTTTGTCCCCATAGTAGACTACGGAGTCTGGCTTTGCTTTGAGATAGTCAGTCAAGTTTGGAGTTTCGCTTTTTTCAGAAAAGATCATTTTTGTTTTGGCCTTTCAGGAAATCCGGGCGTAAAAAAGATGGTGTTTACAGAATGTCATCACACAAACATCTTAAATTGTGCAACATACACAAAATATAAACACTTCAACATTGTAATTATAGCATTGAGCAGGAAGACGCACAAGTGATTTCGACACAAATCTGAAGATTCGCAACAAAAAAGCCGCAGAATGAAATAATATCACCTGCGGCTCAAATCAATAATTTATCTTACTTTATAATATACTCGGTTTCCGGCTTTCCTTGCTACCAGCAACCCCATCTCATGGAACTTCATTACAAATGTCCGGATCGTGGCATAGGCGGCATGGCGGAAGTCCCTCTCCAGCTGCTTGGTGGTGAACTCCTCTGTGCCGTAGGCAGACAGAACATATTCCCAAAGCAGCCGTTCTTTCTCGGTGATTTTTCCTTCCGAAAGGGCTGTCTGATATACCTGAAGCTCTGTCTGCGGCGGCATCACATCCACTTGCAGACGGTTATAGACTTCGTTGCAGAAGTAGGACAGGAATGGTGTCACATCCGTGTAGCCGGAGATAAAAGCATTCTTTTCGACACGGTCATAGGCCTTGTAGTAAGCTGCCTTGCTCTCGGCAATATAGCGGGAAAACGACGTGAATAGTGCCGCAGGATAGCCCTGCTGAACAAGATACCAAAGGTGGAGCAACCGTGCGGTGCGGCCATTGCCATCAAAGTAAGGATGGTAGTAGGCAAAGGCAAAGTGCAGGATCGCCGCTTTGTGCAGCTCGTTGATACCATCCTTGGCATTGGCGAAATCGACCAGTCGTTTCATAGCATCCGGGAGCTGCTGCGCCGGAAGTCCCTCCCGGCTCTCTTCACCGCCCACAACATAGACAACATCGTGCCGGTAGAAATGGTCAGGCAACAGGCGGTCTTCATCCGGCAGATAGTCGCCGGAGCTGATTTGATACAGCTGATGCAAATTTTCTTCCGTGATCATATTCTGGCGGTCAGCAATGAAGTCCAAACCACGCTTCATGCCATAAATACGGGATTCTTCCTCATTGCGCGGGGCGTAGCCATTCAGAATATGCCGGATGCTGTTGCGTGAGGAGTGGATGCTTTCGATTTGGAAGGTTGCGTGGATCTCCTCAGTCATGGCCTGCAAGCCAAAGGATTGATTGTTTGCGGGAACAGAAAGAAGCTGCTTCATGCCGTTTGTGGAGATTTGGGCCAGATTAGGCAGATAGAACAGTTCATCACTGGAAAAATCAGCCAAAGGCAAAGGTTGAGCGAAGTTCTGAAGGAGCAGCTCTGTAAACTCCTTGATACTAGAGACAGAATATTTATACTCCATCCGATCCAGCTCAAACAGATGCTTGTCTGAAAGCATTTTGGCAAATTTGGCTCCATCCATTCCAATCACCTCACGGTTGCCAGTATATTGATACCAATTGGTATCAATATACTGGCAACCAGCAAAAAAGTCAAGCAAATAAAGCTGATTCAGACCTTACTCAATGCGCTTTCCCTTAAAATTGGCCGCATTTTAAGGGAAAAGCAAGGCGATTAAGGGATTCTGCTCTAAAAAAGTTGGACATTCGAGAAGAACAAGTATATACGGCAGCAATGCCGCATTAAAGCGAAAAGGCGGTGGGTCTTGCCCTAACGTTGTTATAAATGATACTAATTGGTATCAATCGACTTCTGATATTCAGCCATAATTCTTCTTGCCCTGCCGCGGGTAGTGTCCTCAAAGGTTTCATTTTCGCTGAAGCGCAACCAAAAAGGGTCCTCCATCAGGCAGGCATTGGTGCGCTTGACAATTTCCCACGCATTGTAGTCGGGCAGTCTCATCATCTCCAGAATCTCTTTGCAATCCATCCGATTTCGGGGAAAATGCGTTTCTTTGCCCAGACGACTACATCGACCAGCGGCACCTTGCGGCTGTTTCCAATAAAAAGGTTCAAGGGCGGGTCGTACTGTAGCACGCCCTCATTGGCGCAGAGATACTGCCCATCTTCGCTCAGATGAGCGATTTCCCGTTCATCTAACATCAGTTTCAGGTAAGCCATATTTATACGCTCCTTAATAATTCTTTCTTCATGTGTGGAATCGCCCCATACCGACCCTGTAAATAGCCTTTGGCAATATTCTCGCCTTTCCGCGGGGAGAATTCCGTCAAAGCATAAACATCGGTCTGCATGGTTCTCTCGTCCTTCTCTGCAAACCAAATCTGGTCTCGGCGCAGCAGGGTCAGGTCGAGAAGGCCAGTATCATGGGTGGTGAAGATAAGCTGTGCATGGTTTGTGTTGATGGTGCTATCCTGCACCATCTCGATCAGATGCCGGGTCAAAAGCGGGTGCATACTGGATTCGATCTCGTCTACGACCAGCACAGCCCCGGATTCCAGAGTGGCCAGCCACATCCCAATGCGGGAGAAGAACCGCTGTGTGCCGACCGATTCCAGCCCCAGAGGAAGCCAGAATCCCTTGGAAGCACCGTCCCCGGATTCCAACGTGTGCAGGGCAGAGATGATTGGTTCGTCCTTGGAGCCGGTAATGCGGATGTCTTTGATGCCGAGGTCTGCATACAGCATTTCATGCAGGATACGGCTCTTTTCAGAGCCGCCCTGCCGGATGGCAGACAAGGTGGCATCCAGCCGCATTTCGGTTCCCATGAAACCGGTCAGCTTTTCGAAGAACCACAGATAGGCCTTTTCGGTCTGGGGGCAGTTCCATTCGTTAGAGCTGGACAGGTAAAGACGGTTTTCTGCGGTGCGTCCGGCAAGGGTAAACTGCTCCTGAATATTCTCGCGGAACTGATAACCATTGCCTTCTCTGGAAAAAATCAGAGCCTCCCGACCATTGGGCCAGTGATAGAGATATTCGGTCAGGATTTTGGCTTTATCGAAAGAGAATCCGTAGGCATACTTAATGCCGTTGTAGAAGTAGATGACCTCAAAACTGGTGGGCTGCGGAGGCTGTTCTGTAAAAGCAAACGGTTCCTGCGGCAGAGCTTCGCCTTTGAGCAGTTTGGCATACCGTCCGCAGACCATCTCACGCATGAGCAGGAGTGCATGGAGGACGTTGCTCTTTCCGGCCGCATTTGCGCCGTACAGCGCAAGGACAGGCACGAGCTGCTTTTTGTCGTCCGGTGAAATCAGGCAGTCGGACAGACTTTTATCTGTGGAAGCCTTCATGCTGATGATGGCGGTATCCCTGATAGAACGGTGGTTTGTAACGGAAAATTGAAGCAGCATCGCAAAACCTCCCAAGTGATTTCTGAATTCAGTATACTCCATTCTTGGCAGGAAATCAAATTTTAATTTTGATATTTGCAGAAAAAAATCAAAATCGAAAGATAAAATCGAGTTCGGGCTTTTTTGATGCTGAAACAGAAACATGAGGAACAGTTGAAATCACTCTGCGTACACGATCTCCCTCACCACCACTTCTTCCGCCTGCGCTTTCAGCCCGTTCATATGAGCCGTCCAGAGAAGCTGTGAGCGCTCTTTGTCCGGCGCAGGGAACTTGTCTGCCAAGGCCGCAATCGTGCGTTCTACCTGCTCTGAGGCGGCTCTCTGGACTTCCTGCAAATGCGGCCAGAGCAAACCGTTCAGAAGCATCCGGCTATACAGCACCGACCGCTGGGTCTTGAGGTAGGTCAGACGCATCCGGGCGTACTTTCCCAGAGGTTCGCGGCTGTCGGTCTGCGGCAGGGTGAGCAGGGGCAGCTGGTAGTCCCCGACCTGTGCATAGTGGATCTCGGTGCGGATAGCAGTTTCGTTTTTCATGGTAAATCTCCTTTGTGTTTTCAACGTGTGCTGCGGTCGTGGTGGAAAACAATGTTCACTTCTTCCGGTTCTGCGCCGTCAGCCAGTTGCCCTGCGCTTGATAGTAGTGTTCCATAGTGGTGGGGGCGTTCAGGATGGTGGTACGCAGGTAGGCCATGATGTTCTTGATGGGCTGGGTGGTGTTGGCCATCACATCGAAGATGTACTCCACGTGCTGGCTGGTCAGCTTATCCAGCCGGAGCCGGATCGCCTTTGTGGTCTGCGCCTGTTTGCCGATATACTGAGTCTTGAGCGGACAGCAGTACATCTCCACGATGTTATCCAGCAGTTCTTGCAGCATCTCCGGGGCGTACCGCTTGGCAAGGATGTCGATTTCCAGCTTCTCCCGGAACTCCGCCCGCACCCGTGTTGCCATCTGGTCGAAATCCTCTGTTTCGGCTGTCTGCCCTGATAGATTAGTACTTTGTCTTTTAGTATTTTGTTTATTAGTATTTTGTTGTATTGGATTCTCCAACGTTGGAAAACCCGATGTTGGATTTTCCGATGATGGTGAATCCGGTGCAGGAACGGGCACATCCTCGGCAGGCTCTTTCTGCGGGAGTTCAAAGACTTCATAGTTGTAGTCAATAATGCGGCCACGGGCATCACGGACTTTGCTCCGACACAGATACCCGCCATCTTCCAGTTCGTGAACCGCACTTCTTACACTGTCGATACCATCCTTGCACCCGGTTGCCAGCCCCTTCAGGCTGTAATCCCAGTCGTCGGGCAGGGAGAGCATATAGGACAGCAGGCCCTTTGCCTTCAGGGACAGCTTCTTGTCCTGAAGATGGTAGTTGCTCATGACGGTGTAGTTGACATTTTTATTGACGCGGAATGTTGACATGGCGGCTTCCCTTTCAGCCCAATGCGGGCAAGAGAAAACGCAGCATCTCCCGGCTTTCGGGAAACGCTGCGTTCAGACAGGGAAGCCTGCTGTGAGCTGGCACAGCAACGGCAGCACTGTAATATTCTAACGAACATCTAACGGAACTGCACCTGAAATGCAGCTCCTGACGCTTTGTGTGAAAGGAGGATTTTCTAATGGCACTTCGCAAAAAGTGGTTGATTTTTGCCTGTAAATTGCGATGATGTGCCACTTTTGCGAGGCGCAGAAAATGCCGGCAACTGCCAATGACAGCCGAACGAAACCAGCTTCATCCAACCGGTTCAAAGACTCGAAATCGTTTTGTCCTTAACCGGGCACGTGGGTTCGAATCCCACCATCTCCGCCAACAAAAGGCACCGGCTCAAGCTGGTGCCTTTTTTGCGGCTAAGATGGTGAGGATGAGAACAGGGCGGCGGTCCGCAGGCCCCTCCTTGCTCTTGTATAGTATAACGCACCCAATTGTGAAATGCGTGGGCTTCGTAGGCCTACATGGTGAGCCTGATAAGTCTGCCTTTGGAAATATATTCCATTTCTCAACGCGCAGGCATGAAAAAAGACCGGGCTTTGCCGGCCTTCCCCGAAGCATCCTATGAAAATCAATCAAAGTTTGCAATTCAAAATCTTTTTCAGTGTTTCTGAAAATTTCACATCCTGCTCCTTTGTCCGTTTCGCACTCCCTTTCGGGTGCTTGCCGGCACGAAGGAGCTTTTTGTTTTCGTACCGCCGCAGCATGAGGGCATCCATGTTGTCAGCAGTGTACTCCAAGCCGTTTTGGTTCAGCACTCTGGCACACCGGGCAAGGCACATACTCGCCAGTCTGTAGTCCTGTGTCACGACAAGATCACCCGGCTTTACCCGGTTGACCAGCGCAAAGTCCACACTGTCAGCACCCTTGTCAAATACCAGCGTCTGCGCACCCTCACGCTCGATCTGGTGCGAGGTGTCGCACAGGATGACGACCGGGATGCCGAACTGCTTTGCAATCTTCAAAGTTAGGTCAACAACGGGGCAGCCATCTGCATCAATCAAAATCGTCATGCTTGTTCCTCCATCGCCCATCGAAACGCCTTTGCCGTGCGCAGGTCGGTATCCTTGAAATGCCCGCCGTTGTTCCATTCAAGGGTGCAGTTCTTGCCGCGTCCGGCAAGTTCACGGTGCAGGGCACGGATGTTATCTCCCACAGCAGCCATAGTTGCGTTCCTTGTGCGCTCTTCCCGGTCGCCAAGGCTCAGATAAATGCGCTGTACCTGAATGGGGTGCTGCTGTTCAAACTTCATCCATCCCGGAAACCATACGGAAGGCGAAGCAGCCGCAACACCGGAAAACAGAGCTGTCTGTGTGGATGCCCACAGAGCAAACAGTCCGGCCAGCGAGTAGCCGCCCAGAATGATCCGGACGTTTCCCGGCAGTGCAAACTGCTGTTTCAGGGTGGGGATCACCTGCCCTGTCAGAAAGCGCAGCGTGCCCGCCGCCTTGCCGCCGAAAATTTCTTTGCCCCACACTGCAGGAGATTTCCACGGGGAAAGTTCATCGTTCCAGCTTTTTACCGGAACTGTGGCAAGCAGAAAGTTCCGGCTGCTTTGTGCAATAGCAGCCACTTCGTTATCCATGCTTTGAAGCTCATGCTCGCCGGTCATTTGGAGAAGCAGGTATTCTGTATGGGCTTCGCCGTAAATGCGGCAGGGTCTATCTCCGATTTGAACTTGCTTTGCGGTCACGGCTACGGCCTCCTGAAAAAATTTTGATATGCGAGAATTAGAATAAAAGAGCTCGACGGTGTCGAAAAAGAGAAGAGCCAATCCATCCGTACCTTTTTGTACAGGGATGCCTTGGCTTTTCTTGACACAGAGACAGTGCGCTGATGTTTTACGCTGTGGAACTGCTTGCGGCCAAGATAGAGCAGATGAGGAGCGAAAAGCGTTCCCGGTTTCGGCAAAGGTGCCTTTTCACGGGAGCCTTTTTCCACAGCTCGGGCAAAAATCAACGTCGTACATTGATTTTGTGGGAAGATTTTTGTGGCAGAAAGGACATCGCCAAAACAGAAAATAGACGATCAGGCCTGCCAGGGCCGCCAGGATGCCGGCGATCACAAGGATCGGGACGAGGATCTCTGGAAGAGAAAAGAAAACGGCGATGCACAGCAGGAAAATGCTCAGAAGAAACAAAACCTGCCCGAGGGCCCTTCCGGTTTTATAGTTCATCGAAAAAATACCTCCCATTGATCGGCATGAGAAAAAGGCGTGAGGAGATTGGCTGCTTCCATTATAGCATATTCGGGCGGAGAGACAAGAAGCCCGGATGTGCGGCACGCTCTGCAGGGACTTCCTGCATTTCTGTATGGGAGAATCGACGAAAAAACGGTTGACATCCGCCGGAAGAAACCCTTACAATGGGAACAGAAACCATGTCGGGCAATGGAACAGGAGGAATTTTGGAATGAACAACACAGAAGCATTTGAGTTCTTGCTGAGCTGGAAGGATGACGTCCTGATGAACTGCCTTTCCGGGCGGCGGGATAAGGCTTTTGATCCGCAGGCCATGCAGAAGGTCCGGGCGGCCTGTGCCGTGCTGGCCGAGGACGGGACCTATCCGTTCGACCTGTCGGTCACAGACCCGGAGATCTACCGTCAGGTCAGCGCCTGGTTCACCGACCTGCTGCGCAAGTCCTGAACCGTTCCGACACGAAAGGTGCATTTATTTTCCACAAACGCTTGACATCTTGTGCAATCTGCATTATCATAAAGCCATCAAGTGTTTGTTCAGAGAAGCGAGCAGAACAAACAAGAGGGAGCCTGTTCCCTTTTGTTTGCTCTGCTCTTTTTTGTTCCCGCTACGCAAACGAGCATGCTGTGACAGGCAGAAGATCAGGAGGTTTTTATGCTGGATGTAGCAATCATCGGCTGCGGTGTCGTTGGCGCGGCTGCCGCCTATGAGCTCTCGCATTATCCGCTGCACACTGCAATTTTTGAGGCCGAGAACGATGTGGCCGACTGCACCACCAAGGCTAACAGTGCCATTCTGCACGCTGGGTACGACCCCGAGCCGGGCACCCGGATGGCACGGCTCAATGTGGAGGGCGTTGCACTGGCCAAAGAGATCTGCGCCCGGCTGGATGTGCCGTACCGGCAGTGCGGCAGTCTGGTGCTGGCCCTCAGCCCGGCGGAGCTGCCGCATCTGCAGAAGCTGTACGAAAACGGCCTTGCCAACGGGGTGCCGGGCATCCGGCTGCTGTCGGCAGAGGAAACACGGGCCATGGAGCCCGGTCTTTCGCCGGAGGTGGCCGGAGCGCTGTATGCACCCAGCGCGGCCATCGTCAGCCCGTGGGAATATGCGCTGGCCATGGCGGAGGTGGCGGTGCGCAACGGGGTGGAACTCCACCTCAGCAGCCCGGTCACCGGCATTCAGAAAACCGCGTCCGGATGGGCGTTGACTACGCCGTCCGGCGTGGTGGAGGCCCGCTACGTTGTCAACGCCGCCGGCATCCGGGCCGATGCCGTGCACGACATGGCCGCTCCGCACCGGTTCACCATCCAGCCCACCCGCGGCGAATATTACCTTCTGGACAAATCGGAAGGCACGCGGGTGCAGCATGTCATCTTCCAGTGCCCCAACGAAAACGGCAAGGGCGTGCTGGTGGCACCTACCGTTCACGGCAACCTGATCGTCGGACCCAATGCCGAGCCGGTGGAGGGCGACAACACCGCCTGCACCGCCGCCGGGCTGGCCTTTGTCAGCGCGGCCGCACGCCGCAGCGTGCCGGACATCCGCTTCGGCGAGTCCATCCGCAACTTTGCAGGCGTCCGCGCCAATGTGGACACCGGGGATTTCGTCATCGGCGAGGCGGAAGGTGCACCCGGCTTCATCGACCTGGCCGGTATGAAATCGCCGGGCCTGTCCAGCGCACCGGCCGTTGCCAAAGAGGTGGTCCGCATTCTGGAAGGCCACGGGGATCTGCCTGCGGCCAAAACGGATTACCGGGACGGCCGCACCCGGGTGCGGTTCAAGGAGCTGCCGCCGGAAGAAAAGGCAAAGCTCATTGCCCGGAACCCCGCCTACGGCCGGGTGATCTGCCGCTGCGAGACCATCACCGAGGGCGAGATCCTGGACGCCCTGCACACCGAGATCCCGGCCACCACCATCGACGGCGTCAAGCGCCGCTGCAACGCCGGGATGGGCCGCTGTCAGGGCGGCTTCTGCGGGCCCCGGGTGCTGGAGCTCATCAGCCGGACGCGGGGCATCGACCCGCTGGACGTCCTGCAGGACAAGGCAGGCAGCAACGTCTTACTGTGCGAAACCAAGCAGGAGGGAACCAACCATGATTGATCTGGTCATCGTCGGCGGCGGCCCTGCAGGCCTTGCCGCAGCCTACAGCGCATGGCAGCACGGCCTGCGCGATATTCTGATTTTGGAGCGTGACAACGAGCTGGGCGGCATCCTGAACCAGTGCATCCACAACGGCTTCGGGCTGCACCGTTTCGGCGAACAGCTCACCGGCCCGGAGTACGCCGGGCGCTACATTGAAATGCTGCGCTCTACCGGCGTCCGGGTGGAGCTGGGCACCATGGTGCTGGAGGTCACGCCGGATAAAAAGATCCACTGTGTCAGCAAGGAGAAGGGCTACCAGATCCTCGAAGCAAAGAGCGTCATCCTCTGCATGGGCTGCCGGGAGCGCACCCGCGGAGCCATCAGCACTCCGGGAACCCGGCCGGCCGGTGTGTACACTGCCGGTGTGGCTCAGGCTTATATCAATTTAAAAAACCGCATGCCGGGAAAGAATGTCGTGATCCTTGGATCCGGTGATATCGGCATGATCATGGCAAGACGTATGACCCTGGAGGGGGCGAAGGTGCTGGGCGTGTTTGAGATTCAGCCATATGCCAGCGGACTGCCGCGAAATATTGAACAGTGCTTAAATGATTATCAGATTCCACTGCATTTAAGCCATTCCGTAACGGAGATCCGCGGCGTGGACCGTCTCGAGAGTGTCGTCATCTCCGAGGTGGATGACAGGCTGCAGCCGATCCCGGGAACTGAGAAGGAATATCCGTGTGACACCCTGATCCTTTCCGTGGGCCTGATCCCGGAAAATGAGCTGACCTGGATGGCCGGCGCAAAGCAGGATGATGGAACCAAGGGTGCGTCCGTAGATGAAAACTTCCAGACCACTGTTCCAGGCGTATTCGCGGCAGGAAACGTGCTTCACGTACATGATCTGGTAGACTTTGTTTCCATGGAGGCAGAGGAGCTGGCAGACGGAGCAGCCCGCTACATCAAAGAGGGAGCACTTCCGGATTGCGGCCTTGCCATTACGGGAGACAGTATGGTAGGACAGCTGACCCCGGCCCGCTTCAGCGGTACCGGAAATGTAACGGTGTCCTTCCGTATGAGAAAACCGGTGAGAAACTGCACCGTAGAGCTGTGGCAGGGTGACCATCTGGTAAAACAGAAGAAGTTTCCGAAGGCTCTCCCGGCAGAGATGATCCAGATTGGCTTAAAGCCGGAAGAACTGAATGAGAAGGATAACCTGGAGGTGAGAGTGGTATGTTAAGAACCTTTACCTGTATTATGTGCCCTCAGGGCTGTGAGATTACTGCGGAGGGCAGCGAAGCGCCGTATTCCATCACTGGAAACAAGTGCAAACGCGGCCATGAATATGTAGAGCAGGAACTGGTAAACCCGATGCGGAATATAGCAACCTCCATTCTGGTGGAGGGCGGTGAGATGCCGCTGGCCAGCGTCCGCCTGAGTGCGCCGATCCCGAAGGCTAAGATCTTTGACGTTATGAATGAGATCCGGAAAGTGAAACGCACCGCGCCGGTTCATGAGGGCGAGGTCGTGATTGAAAATGTGCTGGGACTGGGAAGCAATGTCATTGTGACCAGAACGGTGGAAGCAGAATAACAGAAGAGAAAGCTTTATCGAAAGGAGCCGCTTTTGCGGCTCCTTTCGGTGCTTGTGGGACCTGGGAACCGATGGTATAATGAGTATAAAGACTAAAAAGTAGGATTGGAGGCAGCTATGGCAGGGAAGATGAAACTTCCAGTTGGACTGGAAAGCTTTAAACAGATCCGGCGGAAGAATTATTACTATGTTGATAAAACCGGGCTGATCGCCCAGCTTCTGGATCTTGGCAGTGCCGTGAATCTGTTTCCGCGCCCAAGGAGATTTGGCAAGTCGCTGAACATGAGCATGCTGCAGAGCTTTTTTGAGCTTGGCTGTGACCGGATTTTGTTTGAAGGACTGAATATTGCCGGGAAAACGGATTTGTGTGAGCAGTACATGGGAAAATATCCGGTCATTTCTGTCAGCTTAAAGAGTGTAGACGGAAGCACGTTTGAGGCAGCCCGGGCTGCGCTTAAGATCATTATTGGAAATGAGGCAATGCGCTTTTCCTTTTTGAAGCAAAGTGAGCAGCTGACGCTGGAAGAAAAGCAGATTTATGAAAAACTGATTGAAATTGGTCAGGCTGGGAACGACATGTATGCAATGTCGGAAGATCTTCTGACAGCAAGCTTAAAACTTCTGTCCGCACTTTTAAAGAAGCATTATGGAATTCCGGTCATTCTTCTGGTAGACGAATATGATGTACCGCTTGACAAGGCTTTTCAGAATGGTTATTATGATGAGATGGTATCTTTGATCCGCGGACTTATGGGAAATGCACTGAAAACCAATGAAAACCTCAAATTTGCAGTTCTGACCGGGTGTCTGAGGATTGCGAAGGAAAGTATTTTTACCGGTCTGAACAATTTTAAAGTATATCCGTTTACCAATCCGGCCTTTGATGAATTTTTTGGTTTTACGGATAAAGAAGTAGCGGCAATGCTTCATTATTATGATCTGGATGAGCATTATGAAACCGTGAAGTTATGGTATGATGGTTATCAATTCGGAAATACAGAGGTCTATTGTCCGTGGGATGTAATCAATTATTGCAGCGATCATCGGCTGGAACCGGATTTTCCACCGCAGAATTACTGGATCAATACCAGTGGAAATACGATCCTGCGGCATTTTATTGAGGACA
>OHAG01000390.1_pt1 | contig 36589 bp, 31 predicted proteins | sample 1577081 | NCBI WGS metagenome assembly OHAG01 (sample SAMEA3541513, study PRJEB24748) | human gut metagenome | biome: human gut; feature: human-associated habitat; material: faeces | place: China | collected 2012
TGATCCCGTTCACTTTTGCCCATAATCTCGGCATCTTGCGGTTTCCATGCTGCTGTGCTTTCTTGATCCGGTTGATATTGTGTGTCAGACAGTCTTGTTCCTTTGGTAGTTTTAAGAAATGTCTTCCAAGGATAGTGCCATCACTACGCATCACACTGATCGTTGCAGCAGAGTTGATTCCAAGATCGACCGCACAGATGATCCGGTCCGCAACATCCACGTCGCATAGTTCTAAAAATTCTTCAAATGGGAAGTCCAGATGCCACTCTTTTCCGCGTTTCTGCAGCACAGGGACACACTTTCTCCGGCCGGAACATCTCCGTTCGATATAATCCATGTCAGATTTTCGAAGTTTTACCGTCAGCCAGTCCCAGGTATTTCGGATATACACCTTGATCTTTGCTTCATAGGCTCCGGTCCGCTGGTACATGTTCTTTCGATACATGCATGGATAGATATAACCGGCTCTTGGAAAAGACGGTTTTCGTCCACGAGTGTTTGGGTCTTCCTCTTCCCAGTTTTTCAGATTACTTTTATAAGAAGAGACTTTCCCGATTGCTTCATTGATCGCTGCACGTCGAAGGAAACTCGGAAACTTATAAAACTTTTTGTCAAAGTCATAAACCGTTTCCGGATGCTTCTTCGTAAAATGGCATAGCCGTTCCACATACTGCTGACGAGATAGTGACAGATCGATCTTTTTGATCTCTACCCATTCTTTCAGACAGACATCGATCAGAAAGTCCACGGCATGGCGATAGACTTCCACGGTTCCGCGGAAGATATGGTTGTATGTCTTGATCTTTACTTTATATGTGGAAAGTATCTTCATGTCGTAATCTCCTTTCTGGTTATGATTTTCTTATTATAAATATGAGATTTTCCATAATTTATATTTTTCATATATAAAAATTTTCTTTCTGTTTAAATAGAAGCACCACCTAACTCACGACTAAAGTCACGAGTGTGCGATGGTGATTTAATCAAATCTTCCATCCAGATATGCGATCTCAAGATTTTTGTCAAAACGATCATCAAATTCATCCAAAGAATAAATCGAATGATTTTTTGTCCTTCTTCTGGAAATAAACCAGATCTCATCTCTTCGTAGCAGTTTCAAATCCATTAGCTTTGTTGCCTTTGTTGTTATAATTAATTGAATCTTCATTTTTTCTGCTAATTTTAGATATTCTTGAACAAAAGCATAAATTTCATCTCGATCCTTGCAATTTTCGAATGATGCAATATATGTTTTATCTTCATTCAAGATCAGATTATCAGGCTGATTAAGATCAAAAGAATATACTATAAAATCTTCTTTGATCCATTTGTATACATTCTGCATCACTTCTTCTTTTGCTGATGGTAGTCGTAATCTATTTTCGGTATGATCAAATCCATTTTCATAAATGATTCTTTCACTTCCATCGCTTTTCAGTTCCACCAACCATTCTGAAGTAAATTCGGCTTGACTTAAGATTACTTGAAAGCCGTAAGCATAATATTTGTTATGAATCATCATTTCCAACTCAAAATAGCTTGGTTTTGTTTGATCTGGACAATTGACTTTCTGACAATCAGATGGAAGTCCATTTAAAATTACATCTTTCATAAACCTCATAGCTTTTACCAGATTTTTTGTGTCTGTTATATCTTTTCCATACAAAGCTGCAAATTTTAATAGTTGAATCTCATCATTATCGAAAATATGTCTTTTCTTATTTTTTATTTTCGTATCAGCGATCATAGAAATTTCCTCAGATAACCCAAATTCAGTTGCTGAAAATGATAAAAAATTTCCTAAATTGAATCTTATTAACATTCTATCTTCCCCTTTACTCCCTTACATATTTTCTCATACATTCTACTGGGATCACTTCTTCTCTTTTTACAAAAAATGTCTGATACCATGGACCATTTTCTTTTTGAGAACGATCTGCTAATTCATATTCAGGCAGCAGCATACATGCATCTACAACCTGTTTTATAAGCGTTTCTTCTTTTTCTTTTAACTGAAAAGCATCATGATCTCTTTTAATAATTGAATGTCTTCCCCAGATATGATATCTGTCATATACACTTTGAATACATGGACCATGTCTCATGGCAAGAATATCATCCTCAAAGATCACATGATCATATTGTTTCAAAAAATTAAGCTGCACATAATATAATATCTTCTGCAAACGCAGATTTGTGATCTGATAATTACACTGCTCTGCATAATTCAAAATATAGTCTGCAATTTCTATTCCCTGATACATGATATCCTGCCTTTCTGAAAACACTTATCGTTTTCCAATCATTAACTCCAATTTTTCTCGAATCTTCTTTTGTTCTTTATCAGCCTGACTTACCATAGCAGCACGAACTGCTTCTAATCCACTATCAGGAAGAATCCTTCCTAATGCTAGAACATCTTTTCCTAATAATTGTTCTATATCTATATGTCTTGCTTTTTGATCAAGTTCTTTTAAGTCGCATAATTTTGATAGCAAATGGTCCATTTCTTGAATGTAATTAGCAACATCTTTTACAAAAGAATCCTCCTCATTATCGTAGTCATAAACATTATTTTTGATTCCATATCCTATTTGAATTCCTCGATCGATCTGAAACATTTCTTCTTCTGTAAGTGTTCCGATGTAATTTTCCAAAAAGCTTTTTGAGATCGTCTGACTTTTTTCACAGAGAGCAGTGCCGGGTTTCCCACACTGTACTTTAACATGAGCAGGATGATTTGATTTTGGAGCTGTTGTAAGATAAACAACTTTTACAAATGGGGCTTTCTCATTGATTCCATGATTACTTACGATCACAGCTGGTCTTCGTTTATCTGCTAACATTCCATCATCATAATAATAATCAGCAAAATAAACCTCCCCTCTCTTAACCTGTCTGCAGCAAAGATTTTTTTTCTTTTGTTTCATCTTCATAATTTTCTTCATTACAAACAGCTTCGTTCTCATTGTGATAAACTTTTCCAATATTCTGTAAATCTATTGGTTCTGGTTTCATAAAAAACACTTCCTTTCTTATCTTCTCATTACAAATATGAGAGATTTTGGAAAAATAAAAAATCACATATAAAAAAAGACAGACCATTTCTGATCTGTCTTGTTATACAAAACATTATCGAACCGTTACGACACAAGTGATTTTGGCTTTGCCTTTCTTCGTTGCTGTGATTTTTCCCTTACTTGTCACTTTTACGATCTTCTTATTGAAAGTTTTGTATTTTATTGATGCATTATAATCTGCATTATAAATAATATGAATGTTCCTACAATTTCACATTTTTCTTGAATATTTCATGATGCGACTTACCTTTCCATTTATCTGGTAACTTTCCATCTAGTAGAATAAAATCACCAGAACCGAATCCTCTTTTGTAATAGGTATCCCAAAACGTATTATCTATTTTAGGGTTAACCTCATAAATTTTTCCTGTACAACGATCTTTATATTTGACTGTAAGTACATTTTCCAAATTCCACTTTAGCCAGTCTTCATCTGACATTTCTTCCACCATAGGCTTCTTGATTTTACGATAGCAATCTTTCACGATTTCTATTTCGTCATCATCCATTGTTGTTTCTAATATTTCTCCATTTTCCGCCAAAACCAGTGTATGCTTTGGATTGTTTATATTAACAATTACTACACCATCTTCTAGCCGTGAAAAAGCGTATTCATCTATGATAAAATCAACATTATCTGCTATTTCTATAATATCAATCATTTCGTTACCTCCTTATCGAACCGTTACCTTATAAACAAACTTCCTCTTTCCAACAATAATCGTAACTTTCGCTTTGCCTTTCTTTACTGCTGTGATCTTTCCTCTTGATGTCACTTTTACAATCTTTTTGTTAGAAGTCTTATATTTCGCTTTGTAAGTGCATGTGATCGGATTGATCACTGGTTTTAACTGATAAGATCTCTTGCGTTTTAGTGTCAGCTTCTTTGGTACATTTTTAATGGATGTGCAAGTAACAGCGTTTTTCTGAACCGTCACATTGATCACTTTTTTAAGCCCTGATGCTAATGTGATTGTAATCTTAGCTTTTCCAGTTTTGTTTCCTGCTTTGATCGTGCATGTACCATTTGTTTTTCCAGACACACTAACGATTTTTTTGTTGCTGCTCGCCCAAGATTTTATGGAATCTCCTTTTGCAAGTCCGGATACAACAAATTTCTTTGTAGACTGTCTGCGTTTAAGTTTTAAGGAAGATGCATTGGTTGTGATCGTTGCTTTTAATTTTTCTCCTGTATTTCTTGTTTCTTTCTTTCCACAGATGCTACAGGTTCTTTCTTGAACTCCATCGCTAAAGACACTCTGTTCCTGAATTGTTTTCCACGCACTAAACTGATGTCCTGTAGCTTTGATTGTCTCTGTTTTTGTTTCTCCACAAACTTCACAAGTATACGTTTTGCTTCCATCTACTTCACAAGTTGCATTTTGTTCTTTGGTCAATTTCCATGTATGATCGGCTTTTTCTGTCGCAGAGCCTTTTTTGATCAGCTCTCCACAGTCGGCGCAATAGATATCTCCACTGTAGCCTTTCTCCTTACATGTAGCTTTCTTTTCATTGCGGACCTCTGTGTGCTGATGTCCTGTTGCTTTTAAGATTTCCTCTTTTGTTTCTCCGCAATTTTTACATGTATAGACTTTTAAGCCATCTTCGGTACAGGTAGCTTTTTTAGTTACCTTTCCTTCATCGAAGCTGTGTTCTTTCTTTGGAATTGCTTCTGTTTTGGTGTCACCGCAGATACTACATGTATAAGTTTTTATTCCTTCTTTCTTACAGGTAGCTTCTTCAGTTACTTTTCCATTATTCCAAGTATGTCCTTTTGCTTTGATCTCAGATCCTTTGCTGATCAACTGGCCACAGTCTTTGCAATAAGTATCTCCACTGTACCCATTTTCTTCACAAGTAGCTTCTTTTTTATCTCTGATTTCTGTGTGCTGATGACCAGTCGCAGGAATCGTTTCGATCCATGTTTTATCACATCCTTCATCGGTGCAATGATGTGTTTTCTCTCCCTTTTCTGTACAAGTAGGTTCTTTTGTGACCGTTCCTTGATCCCAGTGATGATATGCCATAGGAATACTCTCTGTCTTTGTTTCGCCACATGTCTTACATGTATAAGTCTTAACACCTTCTTCTGTTTCTGTTGCTTCTTTAGTAATAACACCATTATCCCATGTATGACCGAGTTTATTGATCACTGTTCCAGATTCCAGTTTTGTCCCACAATCACTGCAATAGACATCTCCTGTATACCCATCTTCTGTGCAGGTCGCAGCTTTCTGATTTTTTGTTTCTTTATGTAGATGGCCTGTGGCATTGATCGTTTCTTCTCTTGTTGTGCCACAGTTTGTACAGGTAAATGTTTTAATTCCTGTCTCTGTACAAGTTGGTTCTTTTGTAACCTTTCCACTATCCCATGCATGACTTAATGGATTATCCAATGTAACATCTTTTGTTTTTCCACAAACGCTGCATTTATAATGCTGGATTTCTCCGATTCCACAAGTTGCAGGTGTGGTTGATTCTAAAATCCATTTATGATCTGTTTTCGCGATCGTTTCAATATCTAATTCATTGCACACTTTACATCTTCTTTGTTTTACTCCATATGTCTTACAGGTAGGCTGGTTTGTAATGGTCCATTCTCCCCAGGTATGTTCCGAAAGTTTTGGGATTGTTTTACCACTTTCTAATTTTTTGTTACATACGCTGCAATAAACATCTCCCGTATAACCTGCAGCTCCACAAGTTGCTTCTTTTTGATTCTTTACAACCCTTGTGTGATCTGTGATCGGGAGTTTTTTTTGGATTTTTTGTCCACAATTTTTACAAACATAGTTTGCAATTCCTGTAGAGATACAAGTTGCAGGTTTTACGATCTGTTCTTCATAATCGTGTTTTAACAGTGGAATTTCTTCTGTTTTTGTTTCGCCACAACGACTGCAAGTATATGTCTTTACCCCTTTTTCTGTACAGGTAGCTTCTTTTGTAATCTTTCCTTCATCCCATGTATGACCAAGTGCGGGTTTGGTTTCTACCTGTTTTTTTCTTTCACAAAGACTATGAGTACACGTATAAGTTGTAATTTCCGGATTTTCACAAGATTGCTCTTGAGTGATTTTTGCATTACCCCATTTATGACCAAGGGCCGGTGCTGTTTCTACATACTCTTTATATAAACATCCCTTATTTTTACAAGAATATACTGTTGTTGCAGGATTTTCACATGTAGCTCCATTATGACCACTTTCCCATAGATCGTGATTTCCCTTGCAAATAGAATGCTCTTTTAACCAATCATCCTGAGAGATGTTTTTATAGGTATCCTCAATTGTCGTACTATCAGGTTTATAAAGGGTAAAGAAATATTTCTGTCCATATAATACTTCGCTTCCCGGCTCTCCATCTTCTTTAAAATAAGCATTTGTAGGATCTACATAATAATAAGCATTATCCATTTCAAGCAGATTCCATGCATGTCCTCTTTGCTCGGAGATCGATGTTCCATCTTCGTATAATGCCTTAATTCCTACGGCATTTGCCATATAATAGAACAGACCAGCATAGCCATCGCAGACTGCATAACCATCCAATACAGCACCTGTCATATCATGAGGATATTTTGTGCCTGCCGGAGTATTTGGTTCTCCATTGTAATGTGAATCATATTTTACATTCGAAACGATCCAGTTTGTTATTGCTTTAAACTTATCATAATCAGATTTTCCATCAAGATTTAATGATTCAATAACTGTATTTATTTTTTTTACTGTTTTATGATATCGATCGCTCATATCACGGTAGCCACCAATTCCACCATAATACCCCTTATATGTTCCGTTTATATATGAGGAACGAAATGCATCTCCATCCTCTGAATAAACTTCTCCACCACATCGTTGCATGAATACTAAGGTATATCCCTCATCTGCTTTACCAGTATCTTCACGAATTACTTTTTGAATATCCTTGTCAAACTGATTATTTTCAATTTTATCAACTTTTTCACCAGTTTTAATTTCCATTGGAATTTTTAGCGAAAATTTATCATACTTGTCTTCCAGATAAATCTTTTTTGCCATAGTTCCAATGTCTTTGACTGCCTCATCATAAGATGTGTATACATAAGTCTTATCTGTTGTGCATTGAACATCGCCATATTTATCATACTGATAATAAAATCCAGAAACACTCGAATCAGCCAATTTCTTTACCGTTGTATTTTCCGCTGCCTGTACATATACTTGTGGATTTGAAACAATACCTGTTGTGGCTGTTGCAGCAGATAGTGTCATTGCTAATGCAGCTGTGATTATTTTTCTTTTTTTCATAGTCATTTTCCTTTCTTATTTTTTATTATATCATAAATATGAGAGATTTTTAGAAAAACAAAATTCACATATAAAAAAACCGACAGCAGTTTATGCCATCGGTTTTCCTGTTTAATTTTGATATTTCCTTTTTAATACGAAATATGCTGCGATCAAGATCAATACAGATCCACCAATTAGTGGCAGATATGTTTTGATGTTACGAAATCCACCCGTAGATGGTAATTTTAATCTGGCATCATTCTTAATTTCATATGTCAAATGATAGAAATAATAATTGTTTCCCTGCTTGATCGCTTTACTTGTATCAATATTTTCTTTATCCACCTCAGTTTGTGTTACTGTTAGTGGAATTGTTACAGAAAGCGGTTCTTTTAACAGAGTATTTCCAGCTTTTGTTTTTGTCTCAACGATCTTATACGTATCTGGGATTAATCCGTCAAATTTGACCTCGCCGCTGTTATTTGTTACATCACTAGCAATCTCGTTTCCATCACTGTCATAGATCGTAAATTCAACACCTTTTAACACTTGTCCATTGGAATCCTTTTTGATTAATTTTACAGATCCTCTGATCATCTGGTTTAAGAAAGTTGCACTTGATGTTAATTTTGCATTTCCAAAAGTTCCCTCTGGTCCGATCTTAAATGTTACCGTTCCAGCTTTTGAATCAACTTCCGCATTTGCATCATCGGATGTTACTGCTAACTGTTTGAAATACTTTTCTCCACCACTTTCACTACAAGTGTATGTTCCATAGATCAGATCATCAAATGTTGTAGAAAGTCTTATTTTTTCTCCAGGATGTGCATTCATCTGTTTTTCGACTTCATTTTTACTGAATTCCACGTCTTTTTTGTAAGTATGTTTCTTACCATACACATCTTTTCCTGTGAGCGTAAACGTAAATTTCACATTTCCAATATCCATATTTAAGTTTAATGGATCCAGTTCTTTCGTAACCGTGATAGAACCAGGTTTGGATTCCTCATGAGTATTTGTTGCAATGGTCAGATCTGGATCATCTTTATCTGTTGTGTAAGATGTTTTATAACCAATCTGACTTTCTCCAGTAACCACGCCTTCTTTCACTTCTTCCCATTTGTAAGTGATCTCTTTTCCATGATCTTTCTTAGGAAGTAATTTAGATGTTGCTTTCCATCCATTCTGATCTGTTAACATAACAGTATCTACAACTGTCCCATTTCCTAAAAGATGGAAGGTAACGGATTCTGGACGAATGCCATCAACATCATTGTTATCATTCCATTTTTTCATAATGGATTTAGTCGTTGGATCTGGGGTATGCGTATTGGTAATATCGTTTGTGATCGTTGTAATACCAGTGGATTTATCCGTTGATTTCTTTACTTCATATACAACTTCATAACCTGTTTTGGCATTTCCATTAACAACAGAGGATGAATCTTCTTTCACTTCATATTCGTAATCTTCTCCAACAGAGTCAGTTTTATTAAGATTTTCATAAGATACTGTCCAGTTATTAGTTGCACTTAATGTTTGACTCTTTTGCATGTCTGTACCATTACGATATAATTTAACATTTACTGAGTCCGGACGGATACCATCACTGTTATTGCTGTCATTCCAGTTTTTCTTAACAACAATCCTTACTTTGTTTTCTACTTTATATCTGTTTGTATAAGATAGAACATAAGTATTGTCATTCCAGTCTCCGGTATCTTTACTGATTCTAGTATAACCATCCACATTGCAAACTTCACTGAAAGTATAATTATTTTTTTCATCTTTCTTAATGTCTGTCTGCATCTGCCAGTCATTCTCTTTGTTCAACACATAAGTTTTTACTTCATGGGTATTCTTATTTTCAGCTTTGATTGTCACTGTAGCAGGCCTCGTATTCATGGAATTATTATCATCAATCCAATACTTTTTCACTTGAATGTATTCAGATTTCTTGTTTACAAATGTATCAGAGTCATGTTTATAAGTTGTATTTGCATCATTTGTATTATTTAATGATTCTACATCATGAACAAAATCTGTAGATGTATTGTTTAAAACTTCTCCGCTAAACGTTAATGATTTATCAGATTTGATATATCCAAGAGGAGCTTCAACTTCTTCCACCGTATACATTTCTTTTCCAACACCATCTTTTGCATAAATACCAGTTGGCAGTCCGAAGAATTCCAGATAACCAAACTGATCATCTCCGGAAATTGTTGTTGTGATCGTATCACCCTTTTTGAAGATTGTCTTTCCATTTCGATCAACGATCTCACATGCTGCTTTTAGTGCAAATTTTGCATTTGGAAGCATATCTCCTTTTTCATCCGTTTTGATAAACTGAATACTGTATTTTTGTAGAGTATCTGTCACATCAAGATTGATATCAATATGTTTTGCTGTATCTAAAGATACATCGCTTGTATCATTTGGATCAATAACTTTGACTGTCGTTTCGATCGTTCCATATTTTTGATATTTTGTTCCTGACTTAAAGCTGATCTGAATCTTCTGATTTCCAGACATATCTGCGTAAGTTGGATTAAAACTAACATCATCATCTGTCACGTCGCTAAGTTCTTGTGCTCCATTATCATCGAACAACATTGTAAAGTCAAAATCTTCTGCTTTATATCGTTCATTTAGCATAAAGTCTTTTTTAGCGATCGCTGTAATCTCCTGACCCTTTGGTGCTACATAATCATCTGTAAGCTGTAATTTCTGATCCTGCGTATAAGTTGTCTTTAACTGAGAGCATCCATAAAACATTTTGCTCGTATCTTCAACATTTGAAGTATTAAAACTAGAAAGATCTAATTCTTTTAATTCTGTACAAGCCGCAAACATTTCAGACATATCAACTGTATTTGATGTATCAACATTATCAAATTGTATTTCTTCTAAGGATCTACAATTTAAAAACATTTTACTTGATACAGCATTGAAATAAATCACCTGCCCAGCTCTTTGACTGGAAATGTAAACTGTTTTGTTATCTTCCCATAAAAGAATGCTTCCATTTTGATTTTCAGATACATCTTTCGTTTGCGTTCCATCTGGAGCTTTTTCCCAAGTGAAAACCACTTTTGTTACATCTTTTAATTCTTCATTTAATTTTTCTCCTGTTTCCAAAACATAAAGTCCTGTTGATGGACTTGCATCGTCACTGCCCATTGGTTTTTCAATATCTGCTGAATTATCGTTTTTCCGAATATCATTCATATTGGAAGCTTTTGTGTCCCAGTTAATGATAACATCGTGTTCTTCATTATCTATCGTATACCCTTTTGGTCCAGAAATTTCTTTCACATAATAATGTCCCTGATAGAAATCTATTGTTTCCTTTCCATCTGCACCGGTTCTTGTGAATTTAATTTCTCCATCTTTTGACGTCGTTTTTTCATCAATTCGTGTTCCGGCTTTCCAAACAACAGTTCCATCATCTTTTACAATGTCTTCTTTTGCAAACAATCCATAAACTGCACCAGTGATATTGTCATTTTCATAAACAAATCCCTGATCATCTTTATGTCCTGTTAAAAATTCACCAGTTTTCTTTAAAGAAATAGATCCCATAACTGGAGTATCTGTTTCTTTGATCGTATATTTTCCATTTCCGGCATTGTCATATACGATCTTTACGCTGTCATCTTTTTCACTTAAAGTAAATGTTTTTTCTTTCGCACCATCCAGATTGTATCCATCCGGAGCAGTCGTTTCTTTGATCGTATAAGTACCATAAGGAAGCTTACAAGATGCTTTTCCATCTCCATTGGCACCTGTAGTCAATGTTGCTACCTGATTTTTTTCGCTGTCATAGATCTTGTACACAGCGCCATTTAATAACTTCTTTGTTTCTGAAGAACATTTTACAAGTTCGATCTCAATGTCTTTTGCAACATCTTCATAAGTGAAATTGATCGTTTTGTTCTTGTTGTCCTTTGTTAAAACAATGTCTTGATCATCGATCCACTCATGCTTATCCTGTTCTCTGGTACATCCATTTTCACCAGCTACCTGATGAAGGATATAAGCGCCTAAAGCTACTTTTTCAGATGTTTTTGCTTTTCCATCTTTGCCGATCGTTAATGTTTCTACAACGCGGCCATCTGGTTCTTTTAACTCAAATTTTGCACCTTCTTCTGGAGCAGTTTCATTTGCTGCGATCTGTTTATTCTTATGAATCTCAATCCATCCTGAATCAGAATATGGATCCTGTGCCTTAAATTCATAAACATCCTGTCCATCTTCTATTTTTGGATCATGGTCTTTGGAATAATAGATATCTGCAAGGTCATAATTTTCAGCACCCTTTGTCTGGATCACAACGAATCCATCTTTTTTATAATATTTATCCAATAGCACAGCTGCTTTTCCTTCAGAATCTGTAACAACTTCTCCAAGTATTGCTTTTTTATCTAAAGAATTGATATATGCGATTCTTTTTTCAGAATTGCCAAGGTTCTGTTTTTCAATATCTTTTGCATATTTTGCATCTAATACTGTAAATGCAGCTCCAACCTCAGGTTTGCTGATCTTATTCTTTGCCATGGTTTTGATAATACGGAGTTTTGGACTACCCATATTCTCTTTTTCATATTCATGCTTTGAGTGATCACCATCATTGATCGTTACATCGAAATCTTTACAATATGTATAATTCTCTGTACCTTTGATCTGATGTACCGTATATGTTCCAGGCTGTAATTCCTTTGATTCCGCATATCCTTCTTTATTTGTTGTTAATGTTTCCACAACTTTCTTTGTTGCTTTGTCAATGATCTGGAATTGAGCTCCTTCTTCTTCTTTTTTCTGATAAGTATCTGTTTCCTTATCTGAGATGTTGATCGTTTTTGTGATCGCAATACAGGCTTTCTGTTTCCTGTTATATGCTTCAAAACGATAGATCGGAATCTCATTTTCATCAGAGCCTTCAATGGTCTTATACATATCTGTTGCCATTTCATACCCGACTTTTCCTTTTGTCTGATGAATATAATAAGATCCATATGGAAGCTCTTTTGTTGTTGCAACTCCATCATCATCTGTGATGATCGTATCAACAAGCTTCTTATTTTTATTTCGGACTTCAAACTCTGCAGCAGGTTCTGGAACTTTTTCATCTCCATCCTGATAATACTTTGTAATACTTAATTTTCCAGTATATACTTGTTCATTTGCAGGGACTGTTTTATCATCGTTGTTTAAGACTACTTCGACTTCTTCACTGCTGACCTTAAATCCTCTTGGAGCTTTGATCTCTTTTAAATAATAGTTTCCAGGATGAAGATCACCAGAACTTCCATTTCCCGCATCATCTGTTGTGATCTGTCCAACTTCTGTCCCAGCTTTATAAAGAACTGTTTTATTATCAGAACTTAAAATATCTTCTTTTGCATAAATGCCATAAATTGCACCTTTATAAGAAGCTTCTACACCAAGATCCTTTGAATCGGACTGTTTATGAAGATGAATATGAACTGGATTCCATGTATTTGAGACATCAGAAAACTTTAATTTTGTTTTCTTTCCTTTACCCTCTTGTTTTGTTTGAGAAGTATCATTCAAAAGATGTCCAAAAGGAGGATCTGCTTCTTTGACACTCCACACATGAGTTTCATTCATCTTGCTATTGATATAATCGGATACTTTTTTCTTTGCTTCTTTTAACGCTGCTTTTTTAGCTTTTGCTTCAGAATCATACCATCCATTTTTTGTGGCCTTGGCCTGCTGGTCATGAGATAATGATTTCCAGTTCGTTACATAAGTTTTATTGCCTGAATACAATTTTCCACTATTGATCATTCTGGAATAGGTAAAACTTGCAACACCTTCATCATTGGTCGTTGCTTTTCCCATGTATACATTATCACAATAAAATAAGAAAGTTGCGCCTGCTAAAGTTGCGCCTGTATCGGCATCTCTCTTTTTTACACTAACCTGAATCTCTTTTGGTTTTGTATCTTGATAAGATTCTTTCAGGCTTTTATGTTTTGGATGTTCATGAGGAGAACTAGCATCTAACCGATATAATTTCTGGTGAGAATTGTGCTTCTTCCCCTTCACACATTTTTTAACATTATAATAATAAATGGTTCCTTCTGGATAGCTCTCATTTATTTTTTTGCAAAATTTCTTTGCATCTGAAGTTGAATATCCGCTATCAAGATTTTTCCCTGCCTGATATACAACGGTCTGCTTGCTTTTTCCTCTTCCACATGCCCAAATATAAGCTTGTGTTAAAGCAAATGCTTTATTATTCTTTGAACTGTTCTCATAATATGTTAAAGCTTTTGCAATGGACTGATCTTTATAAGTTACTGCATTTGCGGTCTTATATTCAACAGTATCTCCATTACACATGCTTTTTCCAGAATCAAGACAAAATGTCTGATGACTTCCTGCAGAAATCTTCCATAATCCTTCGCTCATAGGACGATTGAGTTCACTGATCTTAAAACTGTTTCTTTCTTTGCTCATTTTTACGGTTGCTGTTCCGCTACTTGCTTTCACATCTGCTGTTGGAACGATACTTCCCAACCCTGTTAAGGTAGATGAACATGCAGTAAACAGAGATAAGATCATGGCACTGGATCGTTTGAATGCTTTCATCATCTTATGTTTCATGAACTTTTCCTCCTCTTCCATATAATCATAAGATATTTATCAGCAGCAGGAATTGACTCCCACTGCTGTTTTTTTAATCTTCTTTTTTGTATCGGTCCGTAAAATATCCCGGATCATTTTCTTTATCAATCTTTGCTGCTTTTGAATCATACATTCCTTGATCATATTCTGTTCCATTTCCACCAGTGATATTTACATCACCGAAAAACATCTTGTCATCATGTATGATATTTTTTGTTTCGAATGATCCGTCTGTTTTTCTCCAGATCGCATATAGATTACAAGTTTCACCAGGTTCACAAAGATCTTTTACCTCTGCTCCATTTGTATATTTCGGAATAACCTTGTATCTATCAAGTTCTTCTTCCGGAGCCCAGCCCATAAAGGTATATCCTGGACGTTCAAATACATTTTCCGGTAGATTTGTCGTCTTATTATATGGCAAATTTCGGGTATAATCGGTAGCAGATGATCCATTTCCATGGAACTTCACTTCATAATTATCCTTTTCCCAGACTGCGTATAACGTAATATCATCCGCTTTATCATAAGTAAATGAGGCCCCATTCTGATAGTCTACAGAAGATCCATCGTTTTTCAGGCTCCATCCTAAAAACTTATATCCTTTTCTTGTAAATTTGTTTTGGCTCAAAGTTACAGTCTTATTATAAGTCGCAGAAGTTTCACTCATATCTCCGTCACCATCGCCTGCATCATACGAAATGCTATAAGTCTTTGGCTTCCAGATTGCATATACGGTCCAAGTTCCACAGAATTGCCAATCTTCTTCAATTTCCATACCAGTCCCATCAGCTTTTGAATTGAAACTGTCTAATTCATAACCCGATCTACTTCCTTGAGGAAATGTTCCATATGGATCACGATCTTTTAACGTTCTAGAAACTGAATTTTGCCATCCTTCAGAGTCATTTTGTTTCAATTGTCCTCCATTACCATCAAAAGTCATAGTTCCTGATGGGTATTCTAAGTTAAAAGTCAAAGATGATCCCACATATCTTGTTCCATAATTTGTACAAAGTCCAGTATTAGCTAAACTCATATTGATCGTAATCTTTTCTTCATTATCATCATTATCATCATTGCTTCCGTACATTCGATCATAATCTACATGCTTTGAATGCTGCCAGAATCCATTGTCATTACCAGACCAACATTGTAACATTTGTCCTGTTTTTGCATCATTTGGACTATCAGCAACAGCATAATTTTGAGCAGTATGCTGTTGGTGTGCAGGAATTCCAAAAACCACTTCAAAAGAAATACCTGTATAATTTCCACTATTATTTTTCGTCGGTGTGATTGTTTGTTCCTTTACATGCAAATCATATGGACCGCGGCCTCCATTTCCCCACTTTACAGTGTATGTATGGCCTGGAGTTGCTATAAAATCACTTCCAGATTGATTTTTATAATAATATGTCTTTTTCTTTTTTCCTGAACCTTTTGTATACCAAACCTTATTATAGTCATTACTAATGATTTTTACCCATAACTCAGAAGTTCCTGATGGTCCATTTATTCGAATTAGTGCTTCTCCACTTTCAAAATGCTTAGAGCCGCCTACATCTTCTTTTGAATAATCATGAGCCTGTGCATCCATCATCAGATGCCACGCAATGACAGATCCTAGCGAAATTACAATCGCTAACGAAGCAAGGATCTTAGCAATTCTTCTCGATTTTTTCTTTTTCAATTTTCTTTCACCTCCTTCTTCTTAAGATCATTCCAAATCCAACCAGACAGATCATGAATAATCCAATATATCTCATAAAAATTTCTTTTTCGATATCCTTTTCTGAAGAAAGGAATGATGTTTTTTTTGTTTTTTTCTTTATTTTTTGTCCATGGTCCCGAACGCAATAGACAAGATAACGATATTTTCCATGCCCACGATATGGATGACACGTTAATAAAGTGATCATGTCTTTCCCTTTTTGTATCTTGATCTTATCCGTATCATATGGATCGATGATCTGAATCTTCTGAACCCGATACTTCATTTTCTTCCATGGATTTCGAAGATATACTTTATCTCCGATCTTTAATCGTTCGATATCTCTGAAATATGGAATTCCTTGATATCCACGATGTGCTGCGATCACACAATTGCCATTCACTTGACCTAAAGGAAGTGATGTTTGTCCCATGATCGCAGCTCCTCTTCTTAAATTCTCCATTGTTGCGCCAAGATACAACGGTAATTTTACTTTCATTTTAGGAATCTGGACATAACCAAAAGTTTTTTGTCCTTTTGTTAATTTAATAGGGGCTGATCGATAACTCCATACATCTTTTAATTCATTTTGCCCACTTTCATAAATTTTTTGATTATACTCTGATGCTTTCTGATATAATTGAGCTTTTTTCTTTTTCGGATATTTCTGAATATCTGTTATTACTTTATCTGATCGGATATCATCAAAAGCTGAACTAATCTCAGGATAAAGAAAACATAAAATACTGAACACGATCAATATACAACCGATGATATTAAATATCTTTTTTCTCATTTTTCTTTCCTTTCATTTTGGAAAAGCAATTTCGAACAATTACAATTCCAATAACGATCAATATTCCGATCATGATCGCTTTTCGATAAATATCCATCCATTGAGAATGATGTACTCTGGCTTTTATATGCTCATCTTTTTTATGATAAGTTGTGCGTACACCACGAACCAGTAATCGATGATCATTAACTCCATAAGGAGTACAGGTTACAAGTGTTACATAATCTTTTCCATTAATGATCTGAAGTTTTTTTGTATCTTCAGGTAGAACAATAGAAATTTGATCCACTTGATATGCCAGTGTTTTATCTAATACATGTATGAAAAAGTAATCACCTTTTTTCATTTCTGTTAAATCCGTAAATAATTTTGCGGAACTTAATCCTGTATGACCCGTTAGAATACTATGTGTACTTTTTCCTCCAACTGGCAGGGAGGACGCTGCGAGATGTCCAACACCTTTTTCCAAGATCTCTGCTTCTGTTCCGTGATAAATCGGAAGATTTATGTTGATACATGGAACATTCAAATATCCCATGATCCCGGAACGATCCAGATTCAAAATATTGTTATATGCAGCAGTTTCCCAATCTGTTTTCTTTGCTTTAAAAGGGTCTGTCAACTCTACGGTCGAACGTGTTAAAAGTTCATTATATCTTTCTGCTTTTTGAATTTCCTGTTCTTTCTTTTTCTGATCATATGTTTTTTCAGATTGCTGATATGTCTTGATCGTAGATCCAGCGCTTTTCTCAAAAAGATAATTGCTGAGAAACGGATATGACAATAAACCAAATCCAAATAGGATGATCAGAATTGAAATGATCTTTTCTCTCATATCTCACCTGCATGATAGCAGAGACAATGTTACTGAACTTTTCTCTGTCCCTGATTCTTCTTTACAATAAGGAATCCGCATCCAGCAACGACAACTCCTGCAATGATCAGAAGATAGCTTCCTGCTCCACCTGTCATTGGTAGCATAAACTGTTTCTGGTTTGTGATTTCCATATCAGCATATGCATTTGTAGATTCATCCTGAGAACTCATATGAGCCTTTGTATCATCTACAACGGATGATGCATTGATCGTCTGAACGATCACATCATTCGCTAATTCTGCACCATTTGAAATGCCATCATTTGCAGTAGAATCATCCCCAGTTTTACTCTGGATTCCTGTAATATTTGCTTCTGTTGGTGTGATATTTGCCTTTGTAGATGTAATATCTACGATCACTTCTTTTTTCAATAATGTGTAACCTGCATCAGAATGTGTTTCTGTAAATCCATATTTATCAGCTTCAATTCCGTTGATCACAAGCTGTCCATCAGCGTTAGGGCTAAACTGTGTAGCTCCTTCTTCTGTTGCAGATTTACCTGTTACCTGATAAACTCCATCACGATCAGCTTTTCCGATTAAATAATAATTATCTTCTTTGTTACGGACCACAAATTTAACTTTTGTTGCATCTCCTTTGTTGTCAGAAAATTTCTTTGTCAGATTGTATCCATAAGAATAAACAATACATTTATCCTTTAAGATATCCCAGTAATCTGTAGAAGTTCTCTTCCATGTCAGAGATACATCATTTGGATTACCTTTATCTCCAAGAACAACTGTATCATCTGTGTTTACATCAGCTGTGTAGTAGACAACGATATATTTATCGGAATATTTCTTGTTAATCTCATTCAGTCCAGATTTTGTCATTTCTACTTTCATTGTAGAATCTTTTCCGGATTTTCCATAAGTTGTTGTGAATTTTGGATCATTATCAGAACTTTTCCATACAGCAAGTGCTCCACTTTGATCTACATTATTTACATTTGTTGTATCAACAGCATCTTTATTATCATAAATAGCGATAACAGTATTCTTGTTATAAGTCATACCTTTGGCCATCGTGTCATTAAATGTATAAGTAGACAGATATGTGGTAGAAGATGTGATGTGTGGTAATTTAGAGATAAACTGATAATCGAGCTTTTCAGCTTTAGAAACCGTTACTGTGCTCTGATATTTATATTCATCTCTTGCTTTTGTGAATGTTTCTAATGAGTCTGCATTTGCTGTTGTTACATTATCCTGATCAGGATTGTTTCGAACTCTTTTATCAAGAGTTGGTACGCCTGTCTCATTTTTAGGATAACATACAACATCATAGAACCAATCATCACCTTCAGCATCTGTAGATGGTAACTGAACAAACCAAGGATTTGTTGTATAAGTTACATCTTCTGGGACTTTTGTTTCAACGATCAGATAAAGGCCTAATGGCAGTTTATCTTTTTTTGTTACACCTTTTGCATCTGTCAGATCCATAGCTGTTCCACTTTTTCCCATATAAGCTTCCAGTTTATCTTTTGTAACTGTGTTATCTTCCAAAGCTTCAGCTAATTTCTGATTGATGATCTGAGATGTAAAGTAAACCTTGCTTCCTTCTGTTTTTGCAGCGTCATCGCTGGATAATCCAATGATCTTCTGCAGTTCATCTGGAAGTTCATAGATCATCTGAACTTTTCCATTTTCACTTTGCTGTTCCACATCACCTACTCGCAGATAGCTAAATTCTACGCCTTTGATCGCGTATTTTTTTAAAGCATCCTCTGCTTTCTGATCCTGTTTTCCTGTTGAGGTAAACTGATTCAGGTCCACACCATTTTTTTCTGCAGCTGTCATATCATATTTGTGGATCGTTAAAGACCCTGTTCTGGTTGAATCAATGACATCTGATTGTGCTGCAAAAGCGGGAACTGTTGGTACAGCAGCCATTGCAACTGCCATACATGTGTACATAACTTTTTTAAATACCTTTTTTAAACCCATATTTTTTCTTTGATAGCCCCTTCGGCTATCTCCTCCTTTCTTAAAAGATACTTACACTATAAATATGAAAGTTTTCGGCAAAAAAAATCATGCTTTGGAGTATATTTTATCCCCTACTTCAAATATGAGAGATATAAATAAAAAATATTTTCACATATAAAAAAACAGGCCATTTTCTGACCTGTTCCTTCTTGTTATCTTATACCAAAATGTTTCCATTTGGATCTGCTGGTTTAATTAGAGCGAGAATTGCTACAACTACACCAATGACTCCTGGAATTCCTGTCCAGAAAAACAGAACACAAGCAATTGCTTTTCCAATCTTTTCAGCGTAGAAATACTGAGCTCCAAACGATCCAAGTAGAAATGCAAATAGGAAATATGCGATCTTGTTGACAACCTTTTTTCCTTCTGTTGCAACATACTCTCCTGTATGCACGCTATTCGTCATGTTGATATTGATCCCAGCGTTTGATGTAAATGTTTCTTTTCTTCTTGTCACAATGACCTGATCTTTGTCTTCAAAGACATCTACCAGATCCTCCAGTTTTGGAGTAAAATCGACATCGCATCTTCTGACTTCCTTAATTGTTCCATTATCCATTCCAATTGTAATGATTTCTTCTGTGATCTTAATTATTTTTCCCTTTGTCATATTTCTGTTCCTTTCTATTTTCCTTTGACCGCACCACAGCTGCATTCATAACCGACCAGTTCTTTCTTTGTAGATGCCTGCTGATCTACGACCCACATTTTAATTTTTTCATTATCTTTCTGTTCAGATTTTTCAATTGTTTTCTTTACGATCTTATGATTGATGCAACTATGATCCCATCCACCGTTTCTCAAGTAATCATTGTAAGACATTTCATTCATTAATATTGCGTTCGGAGACTCGTGACTTTAGTCGTGAGAGGAGAACGCAGAGAATTTTTATGACACAAAGACCAGTCCCTCATTGTGAGCAACGATCTTGCATTTCTTTGCAGGGAAATCCTTGCTTCCCATTCCAACCGCCTGAAGATATGTCCCTTCGCAATGTTGTCCACGCATGACATATCGAACGCCTTGATAATAAAAGACAGCTCCTGGCATAAGGCGATCCAGACGATTGTAACGCCTGATACTTTTCTTGACTTTTAACTGACTGATCATCTTTCTGGTCTGCTCTTCTCCATATCTCTCAACCTGTCGTTTTCTCCACTCTTGAAGGGAATCTTCTCTTTGTCCTTCCGCTTTTTTGCGGTTCTTGGCAATTTTCTTTCTTTCATGATAGTATGCACGAGAGGTCTGAGCTTTGATCCGGCTGCGATCCTGCCTGCGAAATTGCAGGATCTCATGGACATGATCAAACGATGGTGCTTTTTCTGGAATCTGCTGTAAAGAAAGAACTGCGATACACCAGGCATCGACCTCATGTAACTGTTCTTCTTTTGTCTTATGATATCCAAGGGATCTTCGGACCATGGAAGTATCTCGTCCAGAACAGTAATGAACATGCTCCTTCCTGAATTCCTGTTCCAATCGTTTGCAGATAAACGGGATCGCCTGATTTAAGACACTGACCGCGGCATAACGTTTGTTCAGCCCGGCTTTCTTTTTCTTTAGACTGTCTTCAAACGCAGAATCCTTATGTACCCTCTCATGACATTTGCAGCATAATCCTGCGATATTTCCGATCGAATTGGAACCCTGCATACTCCGTGGCACGATATGATGCCGGTGTTCGATCGGACTGTTACACATTAAACAGTGTCCGTCCTGTAGATCTTCTACCGCTGCATTCAGGTCATCATAACCCTTTAACGGTCCATTCTGGAAATCGACACCACTGATGCTCGGGTCTTCCAGAGATAGAAAAGCGAACCGGTTGATCTCGATCGCGACATCGGTGATCGGCAGGAACTTCTGCATCTTATGAATCAGATTGATTTGTGTCCGCACCAGATGTTCCGCACTTGGTGTTAGCCATCCATCTTCTCGTTTTCGATTGCAAAATCTGGCTTCTGTGTTCTTGATCATGTTGCAGCGTACTCGTTTATCTTTCCCATACATCGGAAGCTTTCGCATCAGGAATCCGGCTTTGACCATTGTATGACACTTCTTAGCCAGTCGTTGTCTTGCCTTTCGCTCTCCATTTCTGGAAGTTCTGCGATGCTGCTTTCGTTTCTCCATCAGTTTGACGATCTCTTTATTTCTCGTCTGTACAACTGCTGCGGATAATAATTCTCCACTCAGAGATACCACAGCCATTCCAATATTAGAACGTCCGGGATCTTCTGCGATCGTGACTGGCTGCAAGACTGGTTCGTTTTTATAAGTTAACTGTATTGTAAAAGGGACCTGTCGGAAGACGCGTGCTCTTCCTGTCTGTAACAGTTGTTCGACATGTCTCTTTCGTTTGGTCGGCATCTGTGGATCTCCATCCATGCCTATGACATAAATATATTCAGACATCCTCGATGTCTCCTTTCTTTTTTGGTGTCATGTAGTCTCTCAGGGATCAACGGGATCCCCGCCTCGGTGGTAAGCCTGTACATGACAAGATCTTGGTCTTCTTAAACTTGGTGTCAGCTTGACAGAGTCTGGGACTAGAGAATCCCAGAGTGTCCACTCCCTAAAGAAGATCGCTGACATCTTGTTTCTGCTCATTAACGCGCTAACTAATTCACAAAACTTTCTGCAAGCTCGTGACTTTAGTCATGAGTTAATTGACCCTAACTTAATTTGCACACATCAATAGGTAATAGCTTCCATTTTCAAACGTTGTGAATTCTATTATATAGTTGTTCCAATTGTTTTTTCTCATTTTGTCGTTTTCTGTACATAGCAGCAGATTTTCGTAATTCTGGACGATAGACTGCTCTTCTTTCAATATCAGCATCCATCCTATTGATTATATGTATTGTTTGCATGCTTAATCCGTACATATCATCACATCCTTTTAATACTTTATGACGTTAACTTATTCTTTAATGATTTCATATTTTTTCTTTCATCACGTCGTTTCCAACGCATCACAGAAGATTTTTTTAAGCTAGGATCATACATAGCTTTTTGTTTCAGCGCAGCATCTATTTTGTTGATTTTGTGCATTGTATTTAATCCAATTCCGTACATATTAATCTCTCCTTAGCAATGTTTTTGTTGATATGATTGTTGAATATGATGTGTTTACAATTACACTCCCATTGTAAGTAAGCACAAAGGATTTTTACAAACAAACTGAACAAGCGCCTTTAAAATTTCATGACCAAGTTCTTCTCCAAATACTTTTCCTAGCTGCTGATCCAGATCTGCATATACTTTTAGATCTTTATCATCGCATTTTGTTTCAGGATCTTCTTCATGTAATTCCTCTTTTTCCTGCTCTTTTTCTTCTTTTTCCTCGCCACAAGTGCAGTAAAATGGATTTTCACATCCTGCTTTCATTTCCTCATTTTCAAGATTTAGAACTTCTACGTTCATCAGCATGATATCATCATATCGATGAAGATCTTTAATCGCCTCATTGACATGCATCAGAACCTCTGGCTGATAGATTGGGCAGTCTAAAATGATCGGGATCGTAGAATTGATCTCCTTATCTTCTTTGTTTTTTCTTGCTTTATATGTTACTAAATAATTATATTCCATATTAAAATACTTCCTTTCTGATTTTTTCTTTCTATTACAAGTATGAGAGATTTCAGAAAAAATAAAATTCATATATAAAATTAAAGCGTATACGGGATTTTAAATGAGAAAATAAGAAAGGCAGCAGAAATCCGAAGATCTCTACTGCCTGAGGAATATAAATATGAAATTATGCGATTTATTTATATATTTAATTTAATTGGGACTAAATGCTTACTTAATCTCTTCATGGTTTCATTTTCTTGATTCAAACAATCTATTACTTCATTCTTTCGTTGAATGAGAAGCCCTTCTGGGTCATCATTAATATTAAAAGTATGCAATCCCTTGTTATCTTCAGAAAGTTGATAAAATACAAAACCATTATATTTATCATTAGATATTAATTCTGGCGAATCTTCAAATATTTTATAACATTTTTTTCGCTTATCTATAAGTTCCAACCTAATAATTGATAGAAAACGTTTGTATATTCTGTAAACAGATTGTACATAGCTTATTACAGTTAATGGAAGCGAAAGTAATGAATTTTCATTATTGCTTTCAATTTCTTTCATTAAAACATATACTTCTTTCTTTAATTTTTCGTTAAAGTTGTAATGCGGAGTATTATATATTTGTCTTAAATCTAAACAAATATCATTTTCTAAACAGCTAATTGGAATATGACTATGTTGTGTAAAATTTCTAAGTTTTATCAAGAATCTGTACGAAAAACAACTGTCATATTCTTTTGATAAGCATTGCCTTTTAAACTCGTCATACTTTTCGACATTATTATTTTTCATACAAATCTCTAAAGAATCCACTAAATTTTTTCCAGCACTTAATAAACTAATCATGTTGGAATTAATTGCTATTGAATTATGATGATCCACTGATTCTTTTATACACTGCAGATTATAATTGAATATATCAAACCATTGATATATTTCTTGAAGATGACGGGTTATTTCAATATAATCCATAATATAATGAATCCTATCGTCTAAGCTACCTATGTATTTTACCCCGTCTAATTCCTTATCAAGATTATCATCTATTAAAATATACTTTTCTGTATCCACCATTTATCCCCTTTTTTGCTTTTTACATTAACAGCTTGATGTAATTTTCATACAGTTATACAAACATCTGCTGTAACAGACCTTTTTTCAGTTCTTCCCACACAGCTAATGTTGCTTTCTGCTTCTCAATAACTTCATCCAATGCTGAAAGACAATCAGCAATTTTCTGCTGTTCTGCAATGGAAACTGGAAACTTTACTTTGCACTTTCCGATATCTTGTTTATTAATTTTCTTTGGGTATGCTGTATGTAACATATTTCTCCACAATTCTGCTTGAAAGAAATCACTTCTTAATGCTTGTACAAAAAATTGTGGTACAAAATCAGAAGACACTCTAATTAAAGCCAAACTTACATAATAAGCAAGTTGTTCATCATCATCAATTAATGCTACTCTTCCAACATCACCTATTCTAGTCATCAAGATATCCCATTTTTTTGGAATATTATTTTTATAATCTCTTTCAAATGCCTTTTGCGTAATATATTTATTAGTTGAATAAATGCTTTCAATATTTTCAACAGATACAAATTTTACGCCACTCGATACATATTCTGGCGTCTGATGAACTCCGTCATAGATATCTGCAACTTTACCCAACTTCTTTTCTTCCCACTCAGGAAAATCACTTCCATCGTCCGCTTTGAACCTTACTTCCTGACTGAACAGCTTCTGCATCACACCCTTTTTGAATTTCTTTATCTTTTCAAGCTTACGCTGGTGAAGAGTGATAAGGTTGTCGAGCTTGGAGAAGTAGACACCAATTTTCTGCTGTTCATATTCCTTTGGAAACGGAATATCCAATTCGCGGATCTTTTTTAAGGATACAAATTTCTGTGTTCCGCCATCCATTCCAGTAGACAATTGACGCGTCACACAATCAGCTTGCAGTGCTTGATATAAGTATTGGTAATCAATATCTCCTGTATACTTTATTAGAGCAACATTTTTTATTGCAAAGTCAGGCTCTTTGCGGATTAAAGCAAGATTTCCAATAGTGCCAATCATACCCATAAGTATGTCGTGAACATCCACTTTTGACCGTTTATTTATTGCATCATAATCTTCATCGGTTACATATTGGATGTCATTATAATCGATAAATCCATTGCTTACATTTTTTGATGTAATAAACGGATGGCCTTCTTGAACATACTTTGGCGAGTCATGTGTTCCATCTCTAACATCGGTTATCTCATTTAACTTACGCTGTTCCCAATCGCCAGTAAATTCCGGAAATCTCAATTGAGGTACTTTTTTTACTTCTTTTTTCATTATTTGCCACCTCTGATTTCTGGAAAATGAATTCCTAATTCATCAAAGTAGCCTTTTAAAACTTCTTCTGTCTCAAAAATCTCTTTGTCGTAATCTTCAATCTCTTTTGCAACTGCATCTAAATCCACAGGTTCTTCTTCCTCGAATGTATCAACATATCGTGGAATATTTAAATTATAATCATTTTCAATGATCTCATCCATAGCCGCTTTATAAGCAAATTTATCTACATTTTCGCGCTTTTCATAAGCATCTACAATCTTATCAATATGTTCCTGTTCCAAGACATTCTGATTCTTTCCTGCTTTGAATTCCTTAGATGCATCAATAAAGAAAATATCATCTGAATTTCCATTTCTCTTTGATTTTAGGATTAAGATACAAACTGGGATACTTGTACCATGAAATAAATTAGGGGCAAGTCCAATGACTGCATCTAAACAATTTAACTTATCAATGATGTATTTACGGATCATTCCTTCTGCTCCACCACGGAATAAAACGCCATGTGGTAATAAAACTGCGATTCTTCCATCTTCTTCATCCATGTGATAGATCATATGCTGCACAAAAGCAAGGTCTGCATGACTTTTAGGAGCAAGTTTTCCGACTCCGGAATAGCGTACATCATCCAAGTATTTTTTATCAGCAGACCATTTTAAGGAATATGGAGGATTGCAGACCTGGATCGTCATCTTCTGATCTCCATATCTATCATCTTTTAACGTATCCCCTTTGTAGATATCAAAATTTTGCCAGTCAATTCCATGCATGATCATGTTCATTCTTGATAAGTTATAAGTGGTCGCATTTAATTCCTGTCCATAAAAATGCCCTACTTTTCCCGTTGTCAAATGTTTCTTTTATGAACTGGTATCCGATTCCTTCTAATCGCTCGATAAACATATCTTCCACTTCATATTCTGATCTTCTTGAAGCCATGAAAATGTTTCTCCCCCTTTTTGTAAATTCTTATTTAACATTTTAGCATTATTTAAAATTATTTGGTACATAATTTGACCATATGATTTAAAAATTTTCATTCTACAACAAATATGAGAGAAATTTTTAAAAAGAAAAATCACATATAAAAAAGACAGATACCGAAGTACCTGTCCTTTCCATTTATTATTTTACTTTCGAATATTTCTTTATATATCTATCCTGCTCTTTTAACATTATATTATATTCCGCAAGCATATTGTAAAATGTTGCTTTTTTTAATCCTGTCTTTTCTATAAATTCGGTCGATGTAATCTCATAATTTTTCCATTTTTCATATAATTCGTCCCAATTATCTGGGAATGCAACCTTTTTTCTTCCTGCATTTCCTCTTTTTTTTCTGGGAATCTCAACAATATCCTTGTTTGTATTTAATGCTGATTGCAATAATGTTGTTAATACGATTTTATTCATCGGCTGCGCTATTCCATATTCATATGTTGTAGGATATTTACAAATAAAAAGAGGGATATCGTGATCTATAAACCAATTTAGATGATTTACAATATCTTCAGTTGATAAACCAAGAGAAGATAAATCGGCTATGGCCACTGCTGCCATTTTTATATCTATATGATTTAAAAGATATTCTAATTCTCGATATGATCTCCTATTCTCTGATATAACCTGAATTTCCTCTACTTGATCTGCATAAAGGTTCATGATCTGATCAAATACCGTAATATCTTCAATTGTTTTGTGGTATATGTAAAGCTTCATTTACACTCTCCTCATTTCTTTAAAAATGGAAATATATGTTTTTTCAATTTAAGACCAAGACGATCTTCTAATTCCTTGCGATTCATTGATATAAAACATGATCCATCTCTCATTTGCTTGGATTTTGCTCTCATTTCTGCTGGTAATGTATTCTCCCATGATTTAAATTTTTTCATTGCATCTGCCCCACCAGCTTCAATCTTTACAATTTCCCTTTCAATTACAAATGCATCTGGATTTTCTTTATATTCCTTCTTGATCGCTTGAATCGTGTTTTCTGCAATATAATTTGCCCCATAATAGTCTCTGTTCCATTCTAATTCTTTCATATAACTAGGAATATCATATCCGTTTTCTGTAAAAATCGCAAGCAAGATCTTGGATGAAATATTTACAATATCAGGATACCATGTATCATTTTCTTCTTGTGGCCTGCCTTCATCGATCATATCAATCAGGTCTGATATTGCAACAATCATCCTTCCTAAGTATTCTCGATATAGTGCAGTCCCGACTTTATTAATGATCGTATTGCTTGCTGTACGGAATCCATTTTGATCCACTGTACTAGGGAGAGATCCATTAATTTTGAAAAAGACCATTCTTTTTCTTGTTTTTTCATCAGGTTCTTTTAAATCATTCCCTGCCATAATAATGATTGGCATTGAATCTTGATTATAACGTTCGCAAATGAATTCATCTTTGATTAGTTTTGTAATTTGCGTAAATGATGATCCATTAATTTCGTCCACAAAATACGGAACTCCCTGTACCCCGCCATTTATAATAGTTCTAAGAAAATCCAATTTTGCATTTTCATTATTTCCAGCAAGATTTTTTTCTCCTGTCATCATTTTTAAAATGAAATTCGTCATAAAGGTTTTTCCAGAATTTGCTGTGTCTGATGTTTCTAATGCAAACATTGGTGCGCTCATTGCACTAATTCCACGCGCTGTTAACTCGCAATGAAGCTTTGAATGAAACGGAGACTGAAAAATAAAACTCATAAATTTAAAATGAATTGACTGCAAAGTATTCGTTTCATCTACGAACATTTCAAAATTCTTGAATACTTTCATAACCTCATCAATATCTTTGCAAATATCTTCTGCTGTTGGATGTAAATTCAATTCCTTTTTGTTCATATAAGCTTTCTTTTCATTCCAGTCAAAGGTTAAGCTTGGATAATTACGTTCTGTGATAGAAATATTTACTTTTCGTTTTGCATTAAACTTCTTTAATCCGACATTAATTTTTTCTAAGACACGTGGTTTTAACTCAACAATTCCGTTTCTATTTTTTGCGCCACTACCATTAAATATTTCTTTATAATCTTCTTTTACTTTTTTATGATCAATCATAAATTTTGTAACCTCAATATTCACAGGATTTGGGGTAGTTTGTACAACAGTTACCTTGTTTGTTTCCTTTGCTTTTTTAATAACTGGATTCTCATTGATGTATTCATCATTTTTCTTTCCAGTTACCATTGTATACGGAATTTCATTAGAATTTATCCAAGCAACCTCAAAGTCATTTTCAAACTCTTCATAGCAAAATAGAGAGTCATCATATTCATAATATTCCATCTGATCACCATTCCAGGCACGTCCTGACATATTTGCAGATGCTTTAATAACTCTAGTTCTTCCATCATCGGCCTTCAAGAGATAAATCTTTCTATGATCTAATATATAGTTTGCTGCTCTTAAATTCAAATCACCATTTGACAACATATCGACCAATCGTTTTTGATTTTTAACCGCTTGCGTTGCATCATAATTATTTGCAGCAACTTCTAACAGATCATTTAATTTTCCATCTTTTTGTACCATAAAATCAGCGCCAAGAATAATTTCGCCATACTGGAAATATTGCATCAAATGGTTTATAAAACGGATATCATATGAAAAAGTAATTGCTTTGATCGTATCAAAACCGCAGAACATCTCATCAACATTCGAAAATTCTACAGTTTTTAGCTCTGAATGAAATACTTTTAATACTTGTTTTTCTGTGTCGTTAGAATTGCCTTTTCCACCATTTATTACTTCGAATTTATTTTCATTAGTATCGCTCATAATTATCTTCTTTCTTCATATCTTACGTGTCTAAAAACTACATTTTATTTTTAGACACATTATAACATCTGTCTAATATTAATTCAATATTTTTGGACTCTTATTACATACAAAAAAAAGACAGATACCGAAATACCTGCCTTAAGCTCCTTTTAAAAAGCACCTTTATGAACAACATAAGGAAATTCTCCACTTGTCATATTCGACAATGTCACAATCTCTATATCTCCAAATTTTTTGAAAATATTAATATTGGGATCAACGAATGGCTGAACATCTGAATCTGCTTTTTCTGGATAGTCATAACCAACCTTCATTTCCCTACATTCATACTCATCCTCTTTCAAATAGACTGGAGATGTATTACAGATCCAAGTAGAATCTTGTCCAAACCATTGATGAAGATATTCCATCATCGCTGTAAAGCAACCTTTTTTTCGGTCTGTTTCATACACATAAATGTCGCCAATGAGTAGAATTCTATGTTCTATTAATTTGAAGAATAGTTCTTCTGGAAGCAAATCCAAATCATCATGAATTTCTTCACAACTATGTTTTGTCTTTTTTTTGATATATTTGCTCATTACATTATGCATATACAGTCCCATTTCTCCAAGGTCTGCAGTTTCTCCATCAGTATACATTAAAATTTCACGATCCATAGGGATATTTACATATGCTACTGGAAAGATAGAATATACTTGCATCCTTCCACATAATCTTGGTCCATCTTCTGCTGCCATAAATGCAAAAATATAATTATTTGTCAAATAATCAATGTCGTCTTCGCAAATTCTAGGAATACTTACTCTTACACAATAGTATTTTTCAACAGAAATGATATCAATTTCATCATGATCTTCTTCAATGTCATATCCAATATCAAGCATAATATTTGTCACAACATCTTTCATATAATGCATTTCATTTATGATTGCTTCTCTTGTAACATTTTTCTTTTCCATCAAATACTCCTTTCGATAGGAAGGAGCTGGAAAACGAATATCAAGTATGGAACAGTAATCAGATAAGAAATCTGGAATTGCGATCTTTCCTGATTCAAACATACTGATCTTTGATTGATCTTTTCTGACTCCTGTTTCTTTTTCCAGTCTTTCAACTACATCTGCCTGAGTCAGTTGCAAAAATCGTCTTTGTTCTTTGCAAATTTCAGGTAGTTGTTCAACTAGTTGATCAAATGTGTAATACTGCTGCATTGTTTTCCACTTCCTTCTTTCTTTGTTTCTATTTTCTGATTTAATTGTACAAAAGGATGTATCTGAAGTATATGTCGATAAACGTCATAGTCACAGTTACTTTATTTCTTTTACCCATCTCAAAAAAAATAGGATAACAAAGCTTACTACACAAAATATACAAAGAAAGGTTGTACTTTTGAGTAAATTTACGAGTATATATATGGTAGAATCCATAGAAATATCAGGTGGCTTTATAAAAGTTACTATATTTAGAATGATTAGGTAAATCGTGTTCATTGCGAAACCAAATTCTGCAATTCCACAAGATTTTTTTATATTGCGAAAGAATTCAAAATGATCATTTGCTTTTAAAATCGCAAGCAGTCCGAAATTTATACAAAACAAAATTTGAAAAGTTCTCATTTTTTCCTTTCCCCTTTCTCTATCTCTTTGAATTTTTAACAGTTTCCAAGATATATCACAACTTCTTTTTCTGATCAATCTATGATTGCTTCATTCTCTTTGATCTCTTTATTTTCCAAAAATCTGATAGTTTCCTTTTAAAGAAAACGCTCGCATTACCATTGAATTCAAACACAATTCAACGACTTTTCTATTTTCGCTTGTTATCTTTTTTAAAATGATTGCAGAGTGAGATATACAATCTCTTTTTTCTGCATATATAGAAAAATTGCAATTTTTGTGAGTATTTTTATCTACTTTCCTTAATTTTTACAGTATCTCAATCGTCTCTAAAAGATTTGAAATAGCCATTTCTTGCGATTTCATTTTATATAAAGCTTCTACATTTTCATCAAATATCTGTGTATTTTTCATTTGAATCTGATCTGTTTTTATGCTTTTACATTCCAAAAGTACTGGTTTATCCCACATAAACAATCTTTTTTCTAATCTGCCATTTTCTTTTGATTTATTCATCCAAAAACAATGATCATTTTTTCCATATTCTAAGGACAAATTTCCAATACGTTCATCAAATTCAATTAAGTAATCTATTCCATCATGATGACCATCAGAATGCCTTATTACTGTTCCCTTGCATCCTTTTGTAAAAGATAGTGGTTTGTAATCATCTCCAACAAGATGACTTTTTGCTCTTGGATCGACAAAAGAGATTTCAACTCTGTCACCTATTTTCCATTTCGCTTTTTCATTTAGTCTTTTTGAATATTTTTTGTGCTTGTAATAATAATCTGCCCATGAATGTTTAGATCGTGTGGATCTGTCATAACGTATTTTGTCGTATTCTTCTTTTGTTAATCTTACGATTTCGATTTTATAGGATGGGCAGCCTTCATCCACAGACATGTGACATTCAAGTTTCATTTTGTTGTATAATGAATCCATATCGGGAGTAGTATCAGGAGAGATGATTTTTAAATATCCATCATTATCATCATATGAAATTCCACATCTATGAAATTCAAATCGTTGTCCCTCATATTCAACTCCTTCATCGCAATAATGATATATTCCAATATCTCCTATGCATCCTTTTTTGGTACCATCCACAATAATTCCGTAAGCCATAGCACACTCCTTAAATTCAAATTATTCATTATCCATACATTGATCTTTCACTCTAATCTTATCTTCATCGATTCTATGCAGCCATTTTACAGCCTCATAAATATTTTTTGTTACAAAACAATCTGTGTCTTTCACACTATTTTTCTCACAATAAAAATCGCGATATGCTTCTCCTACACTGACACTTCTACGATTATCTAATGAGCCAATACAAACTCCTCTTTCTGTTATAAACAAATTAATCATTGATGCAGCTCTTAATTGCATAATCTCCTGTTTTGTTTTAGAATCATCATTATTTTCTTTTTCACTTGGAGGATTTGCAATCATATAATTTAATGTATCCACAATCATTTGTACTGCTTCGTAATAAATATCTAATCTCTCTTGAGCTCTTTTGTTAAGTTTAAGATATGGATAAACTTTTTGACTTTCTTTATTCATACATTGGAGTACACTCAAAAGCTCTTTTAATTCAAATTTAGTATTCTTGCTCATCGATTTATCTTCTGTTTGCCTCTTCTCTTCAAAAAAGCAATCCAACGCTTCCTCAATTTCCCAAGGATTAAATTCTGTTTTCTTTTTTCCTTTATAAACAAGAATATGTCCCTGCACAATAATCATTTCGATTGCATTTTTCCCTTTACCATTATGGTAGCGACCTTCCAGATCTGTTGTAGCTGTTTTGATCAAAGTAGTCTCAACGATCTCTCTCATAATTTCTCTTTTGGTTTTCATAGTCATCTATTCTCCTATATAATTCTTTAAAAATTCTTCATAAGTCATAATGCGTTTTCTACATTTCTTCTTTAAATTTTGTACTTCTACTACAAATATGAGAGAAAACTTTATCCTTGTTTTTCACATATAAAAAAAACGGATTCATATCCCACAAAAAGCAGAAAATGAATCCGAATATTTATCAAAAAATATGAAGTTTTACATATTTCTTCCTCTTCTGTTTCTTATAAGAATGATACTGCCTCTTTTGTTTTGTCTGATCTTTCCATGAACGAGGAATCTTTACGTCTTTAAAATGATCTCCCCATGGATCTTCATTCAAAAGATTTTTCCTTCCTCCACGGATTTTAATATGATAACCTTCCTCTTTCCATTCACGTAATTCTTCTTTTGTTGGTAATTGTCTTTTTTCATTTGTTGTATGTAAAAATCGCTGCATGTAGATGTAATTTGAATGTCCATATTTTCTTTTATGTGCTTCTTTCTTTTGATGATATGTATCCAAATATTTCCGCAGATAAGGCTTCGTGTTAACCAGATGACCATTTTCATCCACCATCTTGTATACAATATAATATGCCATCATTGTTTCCATCATGGATTCAGGCATCCAGTCATACTTCTCTTCGTTCCAAAATTCAGCGTTTTCAATGTTCCAAAAGATATGATGCTGATCATGAGCAGCTTTTCGGAATAATTCCCAATCAGCATAACTTTCAGGATCAAAACCAGTGATCATCTCCTTCCATGGTTCAAAATGGAAATTATATGGCTGCAATAAAGGTTTTACACGTTTTTCTTTCCATTCCTTGGAAACGCGTTGATAGTTTTCAGACCATGGATCATAAAATTCCCAACTGGAATAATCGATTATTGTATTGTAATATTTTGCATTAATTTTGAATTCCGTTACATATATCTTGCAATTCATGATATTCCTCTTTCTTATCTCGTCACTGAACATTTTTCTACTTTAAATATGAGAGATTTCGGAGAAAAAACTTTTCACATATAAAAAACCGGATTCATCCCACTGCCTACAGAGGCAGGGAAATTCTCCGGAATTTTGTTAAACAACGATAAGCCTTCTTCTATCATCTATATAAATATATTCAGACATCCTCGATGCCTCCTTTCTTTTTTTTGTGTCATGTAGTCTCTCAGGGATCAACGGGATCCCCGCTTCGGTGATAAGCCTGTACATGACAAGATTTTCGTCTTCTTAAACTTGGTGTCAGCTTGACAGGGTCTGGGACTAGAGAATCCCAGAGTGTCCATTCCCTAAAGAAGATTGCTAACATCTTGTTTCTGCTCATTAACGCACTAACTAATTCACTTAACTTTGTTCCATCCAGCTTTTAAGCGTATCACTGTCTTGCGAGTCTCCAACAATTCGCTTATAGATTTGTACAAAATCGGAATTTCCAAAAGCTGTTGGCAGGTCATTATCTTCCAGATATTTGTTGAATATTTCAATATCATTGTCCGATAAGACACCTCTTAATCCACTACGACATTTTACAATGTTGTGAAGACAAAAATCATTTACGTGACCATATCGGCATAAGTCTCTTGCCATCATCATGTCACTATAAAACTGCATGAAAGTATCATTATGTTTTTTCTCGCCTAATTGAGCGTACAAAGCATTGCAAATAATTCCTAAATCGTCTGCGGTTAATTCAACCATGACTTCCTTTTTTTCTTTTGAGATAGTTTGAATATTCATATATAAAATCCTTTCGTTTGTCATTTTACCTTTATATATTGATTTTTACTAATTAGTAATATTTTGCATTAATTTTGAATTCTGTTACATATATCGTGCAATTCATGATATTCCTCTTTCTTTTGCTACCTGATCATTTTCCTGCCTTTATTCTGTAATCGATCCAACGTATGAATCCTCAGTTTATAACATCCTTCCATATGTCTTTCGATTCCATACTGTTCTGTGAGGTCTCTTGTGCATTCTTTTAAATACTGATATCTGGATACGCCAAGCGCCTGATTATATCTTCTGATTCCCAAATACTCTCCATAATAATATTCTTTTTTCGCTTGTCTTTTGTTCATGATCGTTCTCCTATTTTTTATCTCGCCAATAGCAGTAAATGCACTGGTTCGGGCAGCGATATTTATTGGTCAAAAGCTCTGTCTTGCAAGTTAAGCAATGACATCCCGTCCTCTGCTGCCCATTCTCTTCTTTGTTTAATACAGATTCCAATCCCATGAGTTCAATGTCTTTGTTGCTGACGCAACCTACCTGTTTAAAAGAATTCGGATATTTTTTTGCTAACAGATCTTCTGCACAGGTTTCAAACTGATAAGAAAACGATCTTAATGCATTTGCTACGTTTTCCATTTGTTTTTGAGATGCATAAAAATTTTTTCCATAACAAGGATTGTATCCTGCTGCCTTTAATCGCTCTTTTACATGATTATATTCGTCATATATGCTGATTCGGATTCGTTGAATTCCTGTCTGTTGTTTTTCGAACTCATGGAGCACTTCCATGACTCGTTTTAATCCAAAAAGAGTTGGGAAGATTGGATCAATACGAAGGACGCAATAATCTGCTGGAAAGCCTTTATTGATCAGCTTCTTTAATTGATGCAGCTGTGTTTTATAATCAGGAACATTTGGTTCAAAATCTGTTTCACCCCATCCTGTACAGGTTGCATGGACGATCAGCTTGTCCCCATTCTCATAACATTTTATAACAGTATCAATGAATTGATCTGTCAGATTTTTTGTGATCAGGATTGCGCCATCCACGGATGGCAACTTACCTTTCCACTGATAATCGATACTTGCATCTCCTCGTTCTGTAATTCCAATTTTCATGATATGACTCCTTCCTGTGCTTTTCTTCTCTACTACAAATATGAGAGAATTTCCAAAAAAGAAAAATCACATATAAAAAAGACAGATACCAAAGTACCTGTCTTCTGAGTGAGGCTCCACTTGTCATTCTTTGAAAGGCTGGTGGAGCCTCACTTACTTCTTATGAGATTAATGAACTCTCCTTTTGTTGTTATGAAATCACATTTCGAATGAATAAGCTTTTTTGCATCCTTAATCCATTCCTTGTATTCTTCTGATTCTTTGAACCGAAACCATTCATCAAATGATCTTTCGTTTGTCGGATAACCTTTTATATTCGACATACTTAATGTTTTGATCAATTCTTTTGTTTGGTCTTCCTCATTTTTAATATGAATCGTTTCATCAGAAATGACAAATTTCGGAAAAACATTGTTTATATCAAAGAGTTCCACGCAAAATCCATGCTTACATGGAACATAATCTGGACCGATTGCCTTTCTCCAATCCATGCATCGTATATTCCATTCTTCCTCAGAAATCGTATCTGGTTTCTCACATTGATTTTGGTAATGATAGTCATCGAAATGTCCTGTATTTTCCAAATAGTTCTGAATATCCTTACTTCCAAAAAACATGACAAGAATTTTATCCTGCAATGGAAAGATATGAATGATCTCCCTTTTTCTTTGATTTTGAAGATTCCGTTCCAAAGCCATATCGGAGATATTCCAATACAGACTATCCCATCTATCTACATCTACCAATTTCCATATCTCTTGCATTTCTTTGAAATTTTTTGTTTGCATTATCATATTTTGCACGGCCTGCGAGCCATGAAGCTTTTTGAAATTATAATAGTACAAGGTTTTGTTAACAATCCAGTCGAGAATCATCTGCTCACTGATCTTTGTCACTTCCTTTCGAAGATTATTACAAAATTCATTTAACGAAGTGAGATTATAATCTCCTTCTAATTTGTATGCATTATATATTTTCGTGCTCATAGTTTTCCTCCTTTTTCATAACTGCTCTCCTTGACAGCCCTTTCGTTTTTGTTTTTTGTTTTTAAGATATTCTGCGGGAATTCTCTGCCATTCAATGACCGAGATGAAAGCAGGAGGCTCTTTTGAGCCATCATCCCTTTC
>OHAG01000395.1_pt1 | contig 35978 bp, 29 predicted proteins | sample 1577081 | NCBI WGS metagenome assembly OHAG01 (sample SAMEA3541513, study PRJEB24748) | human gut metagenome | biome: human gut; feature: human-associated habitat; material: faeces | place: China | collected 2012
TGAAAGACCGCCTGGCATCGTACAAAGCACTGGCTGAACGCAAGTAATTTCTCTAAATAATCACCACACTCCTTAAAAATAAAACACGCGCAAAAGGGCTTGCAGAGTTGGGACTGCAGGCCCTTTTTGTGTTGGTGAAGGGAGCCGTATGTGGCACGGAGCAGATTGCTGATACTGTAATGCAGCAACATGTTGGCTGCTTACCTCTCTTTTATCGCACTGCGGATAGTCATCTTACGCAGGTGATACTTAGGAAAAACCTATTACTTTATTGTGAAAAACTATTATTCTTCTGGTTTATTATATAGTATTATATTTATAAGCACAATTTTTTTATTGTTTTTTGAAACAGGTAATAGGTTTTTATTGTAAGAGGGGGAGTTTACATATGAGTACTTCAGATTTAACGACTCGCATTTGTCATGCCGGCGGCCATGAGCTGGCTAAGAAGATTCAGTCTTCTGTTTCCGTGCCGAAGGTGATTCCTATTTTTACGTCCAGTGTATTTAGTTTTGATGATGTACCGACGCTGGATAGTGTCTATGACGGCAGTGCTGACGGCTATGTATACAGCCGTATGGCAAATCCGAGCCTGGATGCCGTAGAAGAAGTATTGAGTGCTGCTGAGGGGACCGATGGGGCTATCGTCTTTTCGTCGGGCATGACGGCGATTACCATGGCTATCATGGCGAATGTCAGCTCTGGTGACCATATCATTTCTTCGCCTGTCCTCTACGGTGGTGTGTATGATTATTTCGCTAATGAATTACCGCGCTGGGGTGTAACGGTCGATTTTGTCGACTTCGATAAGGAAGATCTTGAAGCCTATATTAAGCCGAATACGAAGGTCATTTATACGGAAACGATTACCAATCCGTCTATGGACGTGATCGATATTGCCAAAACGGCAGAAATTGCTCATAAGCATGGATGCAAGCTGATCATCGACAATACCTTTGCAACGCCGGTGGTTTGTAAACCGTGCGAGCTCGGTGCTGATATTGTCGTCTATAGTGCGACGAAGTTCCTCGGTGGCCACAGTGATATTACAGCCGGTGTCATTGCATCGGATGCAGAAAATATCAAGGCCATGCAGCGTTATGCAACCTTGTATGGCGGCCTCCTTAGTCCCTTTGATTCGTTCCTCTTGACGCGGAGCCTGCGGACGCTGGAATTGCGCGTTCGCCAGCACAGCGAAAATGCCCAGAAGGTAGCTGAATATCTGGAAAACCATCCAAAGATTGAAAAGGTGTACTATGCAGGCCTGGCCAGTGCACCGCATCATGACCTGGCTGTCAAACAGTTCACTGATGGCATGTGCGGCGGTATGCTCAGTGCCGATATCAAAGGCGGCGCAGCCGCAGCGGAAGCTTTCATTGCTGCGTGCCAGTACATTAAATTCGTTCCCAGCCTGGCCAGCTTCGAAACGACCTTGTCCTATCCGGTCAAGACGAGCCATCGTGCCTATCCGCCGGAAGCCCTCAAGAAAGAAGGCATCTCGGCCGGCATGATCCGCTTCTCCATTGGCCTGGAAAAAGCCGACGACATCATTGCTGATTTGGAACAGGCTTTAGCTAAAATCTAAGCCCGGGAACTCGTTATCTTAGTACTACAATCGTTGAAAAATCCCTTTCTTTGCACGCGTACTCCTGTCCGCGAAGCAGAGAAGGGGATTTTTTGTATTATGCGAATCTTGCATGGAAAAACTATTTTCTTTACAGAATCTTGACACAATATTTACAATTCTATATGATACGTGTAGAAAACGTATATTATATAATAATAAAAATTACTTATACTTAATGAAAGAGAGGTCATTCTATGGATCAAAAGCAAGAAGCAGCCTTGCAAGCGAAATTCAACAAATTTAAGTACGAATCGCTTTTGGGCGTCTTTATCGGTTATGCAGCGTACTATATCGTTCGTAACAACTTCATTTTTTCTACGCCCTACTTGAAGCAGGAACTCAATTTGAGCGCTACGGAAATCGGCCTGCTTACGAGCTGCATGCTCATTACGTACGGGTTGTCCAAAGGCTTCATGAGTATGCTGGCAGATAAGGCCAATCCCCGCTACTTCATGGCTACAGGCCTTTTCTTATGCGTCCTCGTCAACATTGCTATGGGTTTTAGCACGAGCTTTTATCTCTTCACGGGACTTGTCGTGCTCTTAGGCTTGTGCCAGGGCATGGGCGTCGGACCGTCTATCATTACGGTTGGCCATTGGTTTCCCCGTTCCCAGCGCGCCCGGGCCAGCACCATTTGGAATGTATCTCACAATCTGGGCGGCGGCCTCGTTTCACCGCTCGTAGGCGGAGCTATGGCCTATGTCGGGACAGAACATTGGCGTACAGCAGCGTATCTTGTGCCGGCTGGTGTGGCGGTTATTGTCATTTTCTTCGTCCTGTATCTGGTCAAACGCCGCCCTGTTGAAGAAGGGCTGCCGCCAGTAGAAGAGATGTATCACGAAGAATCAGTTACGACGAAGGTGCTGGAACACACGGCAGAAGCGCCGAAGGATATGTCGCCCTTCAAGATTTTCTGGGAATACGTTTTCAAGAACAAAAACTCGTGGTATCTCGTCTTTGTTGATATTTTTACCTACATGGTCCGGTTTGGCATGATTACGTGGATTCCCTTGTACCTCTTGACGGAAAAAGGCCTGACTCGTGGGGAAATGGGCTTTTCCTTTATGCTCTTTGAATGGGCAGCGATTCCTTCGACGATCCTGGCTGGCATTATCGTCGATAAGTACTTCAAAGGCCGTGTCATGCTCCTGCCTATGTCGTGTCTTGTCGTCGTTCTCTTGTGCGTCTTCGGTTACATGACGTCTAATTCTGTCGTGGCCATTACGCTTTTTGCGACCATTACGGGCTGCCTTATTTATATCCCTCAGTCTATGGTTGCCGTACAGGCTATGGAAGTTATTCCCAGTTTTGCCCTGGGCTCGGCCGTTGGCCTGCGCGGTCTTATGAGCTACCTCGTAGGCAGCTCTTTAGGAACGACGCTCTTTGGCTTTGTCGTCGACCATTGGGGCTGGAACTCCGGCTTCTATACAATCATGGCAGGCGTCGTTATTTGTTTCCTGTCGTGCTATCTGTCGTATCGTGGTGCTAAAGAAATTTACGGCAAATAAAGAAGGCTTTCCTATAATATACGTAGTATAAAAATGAAGGAAATTCCCGTATCCATAGAACGTGCCATTGCGATGGAAACGAAATAGGGAATTTCCTTTTTCTTTTCATATTTGTCCAATGGTAGTACAATAGGAAGCGACACGCGTAGGCCGCGTGGGAAGTAAGGGGGAATCATTATGCATACAACAGTAGTAAAAGAAGTAGAAGCCTATGTAAGAGAGCATAGGGAAGAAATCCTCGCTAAATACGAGGAACTCGTCAATTTGAAGGACTTTTGGCGTGACGCCAGAGCCGTAGATGACGTTGGGGAATGGTTGAAAAAGGAATTCACTAACGCTGGTTTTGATTGCAGCCTCGTGAGTTTTACGCCGGAAGCAGGCAATGCCCTCGTCGGCACCTTAGGTGCTGACCGTCCCGGTAAGCCCATCTTATTCAGCGGCCACATGGATACGGCCTTAGCTTCGGAACTCTACGCAGAACAGCCATTCCGCATCGAAGAAGGTAAAGCCTATGGTCCTGGCGTCGTCGATATGAAGGGCGGCCTGATCATTGCTTTATACGTAGCGAAAGCATTGAATGCCGTAGGCTATGACGAACGACCCTTGAAAATTCTCTTCGTACCGGATGAAGAAGGGTCCCACCAATTTACAAACGTTGCCGGCTACTTGACGGAAGAAGCGGCAGGCTGTTTCTTTGCCTTCAACATGGAAACAGGTCTTATGGACAATTCCCTTACAGTCGGCCGTAAAGGCGGTATAGGCATTGACGTGGAAGTGACGGGCAAAGCGGCCCATGCTGGCCAGGCCTTTTTTGAAGGTGTCAATGCTATTGAAGAAATGGCCCATAAAATCGTAGCCTTTCAGGCTTTGACGGATGCCGAAAAAGGCACCACCGTCAATACAGGCGTCATCAAAGGCGGTACAGTGCCCAACGCCGTACCAGGTGTCTGCACGTGTGAGCTCGACGTCCGCTTTACGACGCTGGATGAACTGGAACGTGTACGTCAGGCTATTGAAGTCATTTGCGCCACAAGTCACGTCACAGGCGCCACGTGCTCGTATAGAGAACAACACCTGTTCCCACCCTTTGTAACCGGCGAAAAGGAAATGAAGCTCTTCCATTTTCTGGAAAAAACGGCAGAAACCTATGGCTATGCCCGGACGCAGCCTGCCCAAGTAGGTGGCTGCTCCGATGCGGCATTTATCCAAAAGGCAGGCATTCCCGTCCTTTGCTCGTGTGGTATCCGAGGCGACCGGCATCACACGACAGATGAATTCGCCGTCGTAGACTCCCTGTTTGAACGCATCCAATGGCTTACAGCAGCAGTCATCGATGCAGGAGAACTGGCAGAATAATACGGCCGGCCGAATTAAAGGAAAAAGAAGAACCCTTGACGTGAACCTAAAAGGCAGAACGCCTTGAACTAAGAACGATTATAGTATATGGTGGAATCAGAAAAATACACATTTTCGGTGACTGCTTGTAAATCGTGCAACGGAGGAAACTCATGCTTGCTTACCTTTGCGGCCCGGGAATGTGTATTTTTTTATATGCAAGAGATACTTCGAATTCACTAGTCTTTTGGTAGTTGACTTTTCTCTGCTTTTCTCGTACAATCGGTGAGTATATTTTACTTGTAGGCTGTGAGAAAGAAGAGATTTGTATGCGTATAGTTGCATTTGTGAGACAGCATCCGTATTGGTTTTTGACGGTATGTGCTATGGTTCTGTTTTTGATGGCAAATCAGCTCCTGGCCATTACGGATACGTCTGAGTCGAATTATGCTTTGACGGCAAAGGAGATGGTCCTGTCTGGGAATTGGGTTTCGCCACAGATTTATGGGCATTTCTGGTACGATAAACCTGTTTTTTATTATTGGGAATTAGCAGCGTCTTTTGCTGTCTTTGGCTTTAATGAGTTTGCTGCCCGTTTTCCTTCAGCTGTCATGGGAACACTGAGTGTGTTGCTCACGTATTGGTTTGCCCGGCGGGTCTATGACCGGCATATCGGTATGGCGGCGGCTGTGATCTATATGACCTCATTTGAAGGCTGGTTCTTGTCTAAGGCGGTCATTACGGATGGTACCTTGTTTTTATTCCAAAGTGCGGTCGTAGCCTTCTTCTATTTAGGTTATACAGAAAACCGGCGCTGGTACTGGTTCTGCTATGTCTTTGCTGCTTTAGCCGTCCTTACGAAAGGACCTGTCGGTCTTGCCTTGCCAGGTCTGTCAGCTCTCCTATTTCTGGCACTAAAACGGGACTGGAAAGAGCTTTTCCATGTTCATTTGCTGGCGGGACTGGCGCTCTTCCTGCTGTTGGCCGGTTCCTGGTATGGCACTATGTATGTACTGCACGGTCGTGATTTCCTGCTTAATTTCTTTGGCGTCCACAATTTTCTGCGGGCCACTGTGTCAGAGCATCCGGCTCAAAATGTGTGGTATTATTATATCCTCATTTTCTTCGCAGGCTTTGCGCCGTGGAGTTTTACTTGGCCCTATGCCCTGTGGAAGTATCGGCAGAGCCGTACGTGGTCTGTAACGAAGGGTGACAACTGTGTCCTTTTCCTGGCTGTATATGGGGCTGTGGTCTTTCTGTTTTTCTCTCTCGTGGCGACGAAATATACGACCTATACGTATCCCATGGTTTTTTCCTTGTCCATCTTGACGGCTCTTATGTACCGCCATTGGCATATATCGTTTACGAGGGCTGCCTGGGCGGCCGGAGTAGTGTATTCACTGTTGGCTCTCTTTGTTGTGCCGCCTATTATGCTGCAACATTCAGGCAAGGAAATTGCCCGGGAGCTGGAGCACCTTCCTACGGACCGGGCTATTATTTGCTACTACGATGACTATCGGACTAGTGCCGTATTTTATAGTGGCAAGACTATTTATATGGCCGTGCCCAAGGATGAGCTGGCCAGTATGGAACCGGGGCAGCTGAACTGGAATGCTAAAAACGTCATGCCGATGATTGCTATTGAAGACGCACTGTCGCAAATGGATCATATCGTCATTGTTGATGATAAGCGGGATAATACGGCAGTGACGGATTACTACGCGGCCCATGCCCTTGTTCCAGATGATGTGTCTTTGCCGGACGATATAGATATTTACTCCGTTGTTATTCCTGCCGATGGGGGACAGAGTACTATATAGAAAAATTATTTTCGTATCATGGCTCATTTTGCCCTGTTGCCTTTTTGGTGGCAGGGCATTTTTGTGTTGCCACGAGGTATGATGTGAAAGTGAAGTCAAGGTATATGGATTGTTCAAATTTTTGTTATCTTTCTTTATCTTTTCTTTAGGAGACCTTACATTTCCAGTAAACACCGACTGCTATACTAAGCGTAACAACTTGGAAGGAAGGTATCCCTCATGCAAGCTTTGGAGTATTTGAAACGGCATCCCTATGTGTTGCTCACCGTATGCGCTTTGACGCTGTTCCTGGTGGCCAATAATTTTCTGGCCATTACCGATTCAGCTGAGTCGAATTATGCCTTGACGGCAAAAGAAATGGTTTTATCGGGGAATTGGGTTTCGCCGCAGATTTATGGTCATTATTGGTATGATAAGCCTATTTTTTATTACTGGGAATTGGCGGCGTCTTTTGCAGTCTTTGGTTTCAACGAGTTTGCTGCCCGTTTGCCGGCGGCCCTCACAGGGACGGTGACGGTACTCTTTACGTATTGGTTTACAGCGCGCGTCTATGACAGGAAAATCGCCATGGCTGCAGCCGTCATTTACATGACCAGTGTCGAAGGCTGGGTTATGTCTAAGGCCGTCATTACGGATGCGACGCTGTTTCTGTTTCAAAGTGCAGTTGTAGCCTTCTTTTACTTGGGGTATATGGAAAACCGGCGCTGGTACTGGCTCTGCTATGTCTTTGCTGCCTTGGCCGTACTCACGAAGGGGCCTGTCGGCCTTGCCTTGCCGGGATTGGCTGCTCTCATCTTCCTGGCAGTGAAACGGGACTGGAAAGAACTGGTTCACGTCCATCTCCTGGGCGGTATGGTCTTGTTCCTTGTTCTCGCCGGTTCCTGGTATGCGGCTATGTATGAGCTGCACGGTAATGACTTCCTGCTTAATTTCTTTGGCGTTCATAATTTCCTTCGCGCCACAGTACCGGAACATCCTGCACAGGATGTATGGTATTTCTATATTGCCATGTTCTTTGCCGGCTTTGCGCCGTGGAGCTTTACGTGGCCTTACGCCCTGTGGAAGTACAAGAAAAACCATACGTGGCCTGTAACGCGGCAGGATACGTGCGCTGTTCTCCTCACTATATATGCGGCAGTGGTCTTTGTCTTTTTCAATATCGTAGCGACGAAATATACGACCTATACCTATCCCATGGTCTTTTCCCTGTCCATCTTGACAGCCCTCATGTTCCGCGACTGGCACATAGGATGGAGAAAAATTGCTTGGGCTACGGGTATGGCCTATATGCTCATTGCTGTCATAATAGCACCGCCGTTGATGCTACAGCATTCAGGCAAGGAAATCGGCCTGGAGCTAAAGCAGATGGACACGGACAATGCCGTCATTTGTTATTACAAAGATTATAGTACAGGTGCCGTCTTTTATAGCGGCAAGACAATCTACCGGGGTGAGCCAGCCGATAAAATTGCCGGCATGGAACCAGGGAAGATCAGCTGGAATGCTAAAAACGTCATGCCTTTTATGGCCATCGAAGACGTACTGCCTCAAAAAAATAATATCGTCATTATCAATGAAAAACGGAACAATGAAGCGGTAACGAATTACTACGCAGCCCATACGCTGTACCTGAATAAGCTTTCCCTGCCAGGGAACATCGATATCTTCTCCGTCGTAGCACGGAATGATGACGGTGGTGAGCATATGTAGGTTTGATTTTCTAAAAGCTCATCTTCAGTCTTAAGGCTGAGATGGGCTTTTAGCATGGGAACGGGCGTGTGGTACCGCTATTTTTGGCATTGAGCGTGTCTGTAGTATAATATGGGTAACCATAAGAAATATATCATAGATAGGATGTGAAACCATGGAGCTTAATGCAGCGCAGCGTGACGTCGTATACGATGTGACGGATCCTATACTGTTGCGGGCACCGGCCGGGACGGGCAAAACGAGTGTCCTGGCGCAGCGGGTGGCCCATATTTTAGCGGCCGGCCTGGCAACCGGACCGGAGATCTTGTGCCTGACCTTTACGAACCGTGCTTGTAAGGAGCTGAAAACGCGGATTTTTTCAGAGGCTAAAGATAATGGCTTGTCTGTGGAGGTGCGTACGATTCACAGCTTTTGTTACAACCTGGTACGGGAAGAAGCCAAGGCGAGTGAAAGCATGTACAGTGATTTCCTCATCTTGGATGACGAAGACTGCCAGCAAATCGTGAAGGATCTGGCCCGGGACATGGGAGCGCCTTTGCGCGTGCGGGCCTTACAGTCTTATTTGGAAAACGAGAAGAAACACCGTATATTGCCTGACCTGGTTTTGCCCAAAGCGTCTGATGAGGCGGTGCAAAGCTGGCTGGAGGAACACGGTAAAGCCTTCGCCCAGGCATATGAACGGCGCCTGGCGGCTAATCACGGTGCCGATTATTCGGACCTCATTACGATTGCTTACGAGCTCTTACAGGATGAAGCCTGTTGCCAGCGCTGGCGCGAGCGGTATAAATATATAGCAGTCGACGAGGTACAGGATACGAGTGAAATTGAGTATACTCTTTTAGAGCGCTTGTTTCCCGGCCGGGTAGTGCTGCTCTGCGGCGACTGGTATCAGACGATTTATGAATGGCGCGGTTCGTCGCCTGATTATATTCTCAAGCGGTTCCGGGCCGTGTATAGGCCACGGGAAATCACCTTTACGACGAATTACAGGGCTACACCGCTTTTGTTGCAGGCCAGTGAAGCCTATTTACAGACCTTCTTTAAGGACGTCGGCCATATTCACAGCGAGGCCGGCCAGACGAATCCGGGTGAACCCGTCTATCGGCATGAGGCGTCTACATTTATGGATGAAGGGCGCTGGATTTTTGCTGAAATCGGCAAGCTCCCCAAGGATACGTGGCAGCACACTTGTATCCTCGTGCGCGCTCATAAGGATGCCAAAATGATCTGGAACTGCGTGCGCGCGCACAATGAAAATGTACCGCCTGCAGGGCGGCTGCCTTTTACGACGGTAGACCAGTTCCAGCTTTTTAAGAGGCAGGAAAGCAAGGATGTCGTTGCCTATTTGCGCCTCTGCCTTAACCGGCACGATAGCCTGAGCGTACACCGCATTGCCGATCGTTTTGTCCGCACTGTAGGTGAGCAATCCCTAAAGACGATAGAAAGTAAGGAATACCGGCAACTGGGTCTGACACTGGCCGATTTTGCCGACAGTCAAAGCCTGCGCTATGGTGATCCTTACGGCCTTTTGCAGGAAGCCTTGCAGGCCGGGCGGATTGTCGTCTTTGACGTAGAAAGCACGGGCACCGATACGACGACAGATGATATCATCCAGATTGCAGCTATCCGTCTCAATGGGAGCGGCCACGTACAGAAAAAGTTCATGACCTATGTAAAGCCGACAAAAAGCGTTGGCCTTTCCTATTACGTTCATCACATAAGCGACGAACAGCTGCAGCGTGAAGGAAAGGAGCCGCGCGAAGCCATAGAGAAATTTATGGAATTTGCTAAGGATGCCGTCATCGTCGGCCACAATGTTACATATGACCTGTCTATTCTCTATAGTGAACGGCAACGCCTTCATATAGGCGGACCAGTAACGTGGCCTTACTATGACACTCTCGATATATATCGCCGCTTTGAGCCCAATTTGGTCAATCACAAACTCGCTACGATCAGTGAGTTTATTGGTACAACGGACCAGCCCAGTCACGATGCCTTCGATGATATCATGGCTACGGCAGCGATTTTGCGCTATGCCCTGAGCCAGTATATTGCGCCCCAAACCGAGGCGCGGCGTCAGGCCATGGCGCGGTATGCGCCAGCATTTACGGACTTTGCCACTTTTATCGAACGTCTCCGCTGTCTGTCCTATACGGCACGGCCTCAGGACCTGGTGGCGACGGTCATGAATGATGGCGGTGTCAAAGCCTATTATGAACAGCATAAGCCTTTCGATAACGCAGCGGCTGAATATCCAATGGATCGTGTAGAAACCATACGCCGTCTCTACCGGATTGCTGCTGAAGGGGATGATGCGGCACAGAACAGCCGGGATGCCTTGACGGAATTTCTCAAGGTTACGTCCCTGTCGAATAGCGAACTCGATACAATGCTCGCAAAAAAAGTACAGATCCCCATCCTGACGATCCATCAGGCTAAGGGACTGGAGTATGACTATGTCTTCTTAGCGTGTCTTGAGAATGAACATTTCCCTACGTACCAGGCCGTGCGTCGCGGCGACTTGTCGGAAGAAGAGCGTCTTTTTTACGTGGCTATGACGCGGGCGAAGAAGCGCCTTTATCTGAGCTGGCACACAGGCGAAGGCGACCATGCCCTGGCCGTAAGTCCCTTTGTGAGAGCCATTCCGGATGAGCTTTGCCAGGACGTATGAATGGTAATAGGAGAACAGCCTTTACGGTATAATGCCGTAGGGGCTGTTTGTCTGTTATAGGTCATTATGCTAAAATAACATAGCGATTTATGACGAAAGAGTAAAATATGTTGTATTTTCCCTTGACGAAAACAAAATGTTTACTCATAATAGAAGGAGAAGACGGAGATATCAGTTGTAACTATGGCTGATGCGGCCCCTTAGAAAGGAAGCGCAGAATCATCTCGACGCAGGGCCAGTCTGCTGGGAAGGGCAGATTTTTTCCGTGACGAACGGCTTATTTTATCTTGCAACGGGCGTATCAGAGACGGACGAGGATAGGCATACAGGCAGGATAAGGGATACCTACGAGAAAGAAATCAGGTGTAAAGTGTGTGACGCTGCTTCGTATATGAAATAATAACAAATCATTATGGAGGGGAGGGAGTTGTATGTATCGTACTGAAGGTTTGAAATATACATCGCATATTAGCAGTAATCTGCAGGAATGTGAACTCCATACGGTCATCGATCAGGCGACACAGGGCGATATTCATGCTATGGTGCAATTAGGGAAATATTATCTTACCCGTGGTGATCATTACGACGAAAAGAGCGGGAAAAAGTGGCTCCTCGCAGCTAGTGACGCTGGCAATTCGGATGCCATGCTCCTCCTGGGAGAAGATTCGTATATGGATGAAAAGTACCGCCTTGCCCGGCGCTGGTACAAGGCCGCGGCCGATCTTGGGAATAGTGAGGCCATGCGCCGGATGGGCGATCTGTATTTCCAAGGTGAAGGAATTCGGGAAAATATCAAAATTGCCCACATGTGGTATCGCAAATCAGCGCAGGCCGGGAACGGCACGGCAGCCTTCCAGCTGGCTATGAATTACCGCATTGGTGAAGTCGTGCCTTGTAATTACAGCGAATCTCTGACGTATTTTATCCAGGCGGCTCATTTGGGTGTAGACGCAGCGTGCACGGAAATCGGCAATCTCTATAGTCAGGGCGGGCCTGGATTGGATCAGAACCTGCAGCAGGCTATACGCTGGTATAAGCAGGGCGTCAATGCCGGTGATGAATGGGCTATGCTGTTTTTGGGCGAGCTCTATGAATACGGCATGGATCCGCCGCACTACGACGACGCCTTCACGTGGTATAGTGATGCCAGTTCTCACGGCAATGATGATGCCATGATCCATTTGTGCGATCTCTATCGCTATGGCCGGGGACAACAGCGGAGTCTCAATAAATTCTTGCATTGGGCCGTTAAGGCGGCTACGACGGGGAATGAACGGGGGCGCATGTTCCTGTATGACCCGTTCTTTTATTATAATGAACCGGATCTCATGCCCTATCGCCGGCCTGCCGCAGTGGCGAAGCTGAAGGCAAATGGTTCTGCCAGGGATAATTATCTCCTGGCTAAGCTCTGTGCGTCCGATATTAATACGCAAGGGGCGACAGATGAAAAGGATGCCTTTGTTTACATGCGTAAGGCTGCCGAGCAGGGCGAACGGAATGCTCTCTATGAAGCCGGTCTCATGTATGATCTGGGCATTTATACGAATAAAGATGTCACCCAGGCCGTGGCCATGTATCAGCGTGCGTCCGAAGCCGGCCATTTATCAGCTATGGAACGGCTGGCCGTGCATTACCTGAGCGGCAGTGGCGTCGAAAAGAATCCCGAAAGGGGATTGCATTGGATTCGTCAGGCTACAGCAGGCGGTCATCCTTCGGCCTGTCTTACCTTGGGCTATCTCTATATGGAAGGCTCGTTTGCCGGCATGACTGTGCCCCTGGACGACGTACAATCGTACAAGTGGATGCAGCGCGCCGCTGACCATGGTAATGCGGAAGCGATGTTCCAGCTAAGCTCCATGTATTTTCTAGGTGACGGCGTGCGTCAGAACCGGGAACAGGGCCAATACTGGATGCAAATATCGGCAGACCTGGGGTATAAGAATGCTATTCAGTTTTTGGCCGTCATGAAAGAAGAAGCGGCTGATTCGCCGGGAAAACATTTAAGCTAACAGAATAAACACTCTTATGCTCGTTCATAGCGGTCATAAGAGTGTCTTTTTTTTGCCGATTTGGCGTTTTCTTGGTATAATACTATTGTATTATTTGTTAGGAAAGAAAACGAGGTACGATTTTATGCAAATTTCAACTAAATTTTCTATAGCTATCCATATTTTGACGGCGACGGCCTATTTTTCCCAGGACTATAAGGTAACGAGCGATTTCCTCGCCGGAAGCGTAGGCTGTAATCCTGTCATTATCCGCAATCTCGTCGGACAGCTAAAGGGAGCGGGTCTTTTGGAAACACGGCGCGGTCCTGGCGGTATTACGCTGGCTAAGCCCCTGGGTGAGATTACGTTTTTACAGGTCTATGACGCAGTGGAAAAGACTAGTCATGAAGAGTTGTTCCGTTTCCATAGTCATCCCAATCCACAGTGCCCTGTAGGACGTCATATTCATGAAAGCCTGACCAGCGAGCTCGATGCAATCCAGCAGGCCTTTGAGGCCGAGCTGGCCCGTCATACTGTGGCGGACGTGTATACGGAAACAGTAGAAGATATTCGTAAAGAAGGATAAAAGAAATGCCACCTGGCTAAGGCCGGGTGGCATTTTTGCTGGTACTTATTTTTCAGCCAAAATAGCGTTGGCTTTTTCGATATTCGAGCGTACTTTTGCAATGCACGTTTTGAAGGTTGCTTTTTCGTCTTCGCTCAATTCGTAGTCCAGGACTTTTTCTACGCCATTGGCGCCGATGATGGCCGGTACACCAATATAGATGTCGTGTTCACCATACTGGCCGTCGAGTTCGACAGAGCAGGAGATGATACGTTTTTCATCGTGGAGAATCGTGCGTACCAAGGTTGCTGCAGCCGAAGCGATGCCGTATTCTGTGCAGCCCTTGCCGGAAAGGGTGAGCCAGCCGCCTTGGATAGCTTTTTCCTGGATGGCAGCGCGGTCGAGTTTAACGCCGAGCTGGGATTCGATCTGGTCGAGTGTCTGGCCGTAGAAGTTGACCTGAGACCAGGGAGCAAACTGAGAGTTGCCGTGTTCGCCCATCATGAAAGCAAAGAAGCCGCGGCTGTCGAGGTTGGTAGCGTCGCAGATGGCGTGTACCAGACGGGACGAGTCGAGCATTGTGCCTGTGCCGAGAACGTGGTTTTTGGGCAGGCCCGTTAATTTCTGAATGAGGCGCGTAATGACGTCGCAGGGATTGGTAATGTTGACAAAATAGCCGTTAAAGCCGGCAGCCATGACTTTGGGTACATAGTCCGATACCTGGCGGACGCTGTTAGCGAGTTCGTCGTCACGGTTTAAAGACTGGCAAATACGGATATCACCTACGGCATTGACGATAATGTGGGCTTCGGCAAGACCTGCATAATCGACGACGCGGTATGTCGTATGGTTGGGCATGAACATGAATGCATCGTTCAAGTCATTGCATTCACTGATGACTTTCTTTTCGTTGGCGTCACACAGGAGTACTTCGTCGGCGACCCCCATCATGCCGAGACAAAACGCGACATGCGCACCTACGTGACCTAAACCTGCAACCCCGATAATTCTTTTTTCTATCATTGAAAACGCCTCCCTCAAGTACTGTGCCAGTTGCTATAGATAACTGGCATAGCATATATACCTAACTTTTATGCTATGTATTTAAATGTATCACAATGAGTTAGGACTGTAAAGGGAAAACATAAAATACACCTGAAAAAGACAGAAATTTTTCTCTATTAGACAGAGAAACATAAAAAAAGAGCGCTTGTCCCTGCGCGGGAATAGCGCTCTGCCTTGTTCTTAGAGAAAGGCTTCTAAACCGTGCGTATTAGTCCTTGAAGTAGGGCTTAAATACAGAGCGGTTCGGTTCTTTATGAACCTTTTTGCGGTTTTTATCGCCGTTTTCATGACGGCGGTCGCGGCTGCCTTCATTACGCTGGCTGCGGCGGGAATCGCCTTCATGGTCTTTGCGGCGCGGCCGGAATTCACGACGGCCACCTTCACGGCGGTCACCACTGCGATGGTCTTTGCGGCTACCTTCACGGCGACGGCTGCGGCTCACGCGGAGCGGTGCTTCTTCTGTAATCTTGACCGGTGTCGTATCCGGTTCTTTCGTCAGGAGCTTAATAGCTGCGGCGACGAGGGAGACAGAATCAAAGTTGGAGAGCAGTTCTTCCGCGTTCGACTTGTACATGGCGAAATCTGCTTCTTCCGTCGTAACGATGAGGTTGCGGATTGCTGCCTGCTGGGCGCCTTCGAGGGCTTCCGAAAGGGTAGGAGCTTTGCGGCGTTTGATGGAGCGCTTAATCAGGCGTTCGATCGTGCGCAAATGTTCCATTTCACGGGGAATGACGAAGGTCGTAGCTTCACCGGTCTGACCGGCACGGCCTGTACGGCCTACGCGATGTACGTAGCTTTCAGGATCCTGGGGCAGGTCGTAGTTGAAGACGTGGGTGACACCGCTGATGTCGAGACCACGGGCAGCTACGTCAGTAGCGACGAGGATATCGATAGTGCGTTCGCGGAACTGGCGAATGACCGTATCACGTTTGGCCTGGGTCAGGTCGCCGTGAATGCCTTCGGCAGAATAGCCGCGTTTTTTCAGGGCTTCGGAAACTTCATCGACGCGGCGTTTCGTGCGTACGAAGATGATCGCCAGGTCTGGTTCCTGCAGATCGAGGAGCCGGCAGAGGATATCGAACTTCTGACGGTCCGGTACTTCAATATAGGACTGTTCGATCAGTTCCATGGTTACTTCTTTGGCTTTCATGCGGATGATCTGGGGATCGTGCAGGAAGTTTTCTGCCAGTTCCTGGATCGGTTTAGGCATTGTAGCCGAGAAGAGAAGCGTCTGCCGTGTTTCCGGCGTAGCGCCCATGATCAATTTAATATCATCTATAAAGCCCATGTTCAGCATTTCATCTGCTTCGTCGAGGACGATAGTGGAGATGTGGCTGAGCTGGATCGTTCCGCGTTTCATATGATCAATGAGGCGGCCTGGTGTGGCCACAATGATCTGCGGGCATTTGCGCAGGCGGCGCAACTGCCGTTCCATATCCTGGCCACCGTAAATCGGCAGGGCCTGGATCGACGTATGCTGGGCGAGGTGGTTGATTTCTTCAGCGACCTGTACTGCCAGTTCACGCGTCGGCGAGAGAATGACCGTCTGAATGTCTTTGGTTGCCGGAGCGGCCATAATTTTTTCCAATACGGGGATGCCGTATGCAGCCGTCTTGCCGGTACCGGTCTGAGCCTGGCCAATCATGTCTTTGCCGGCCAGTGCAACCGGAATAGATTCTGCCTGGATAGGGGTTGGTTCTTCGAAACCCATGTCATTCAATGCACGGATGATCTCTTCACTGATATTTAATTCTTGAAATTTTTCTAACATAGTTCCTCCTTTATGGTGACAATTCATTCTATCATCTATTACTTGAAAAAGATAGGGTAATGGAAAATTATTTTTAGAAAATGAATTTGTGCTGTTCAGGTACACGCTGCCTACGATTCCTTTTTACTGTAAGAAGGACGCCTAGATACAGAGGTTTTACATGGGCCTATTGCAAAAAGTGGGCTTTTTGTTGTAAAATGTTGAATTGATATTAGTGTTAGTTAGTGTCAGTAGCTCATCAATACGTTCGTAATGGAGGTCTTTTCGTGTTTGATAAATTCATACAACATCTTCTCGGCAATAACACGGACCGGGAATTGAAAAAAATGTGGCCTATTGTGCGTCACATTAATGATCTGGAGCCGCAGGTGACAGCGCTTAGTGATTCGTCGCTCCAGGCTAAGACCTTTGAATTCAAGGAACGCCTGAGCAAGGGTGAAACGCTGGACCAGATTCTGCCGGAAGCCTTTGCCGTGGTTCGTGAAGCGTCACGCCGTGTCCTGGGCATGCGTCACTTCGATGTGCAGCTCCTGGGCGGCATTGTTTTACACCGCGGTGATATAGCCGAAATGAGAACCGGCGAAGGGAAAACACTGGTTGCAACCTTGCCGGTCTATTTGAACGCCCTTACGGGAAAAGGCGCCCATGTCGTTACGGTCAATGATTACTTGGCTACGCGTGATAGTGAAGAAATGGGCCAGATCTATAAGTTCCTCGGTCTGTCCGTTGGTCTTATCGTCCATGATTTGACGTATGAACAGCGCCGCCGTGCTTATAATTCAGATATTACGTACGGTACGAACAATGAATTTGGTTTCGACTACCTGCGTGATAACATGGTTATCAGCAAGGACCAGATGGTACAACGGCCCCTGAATTACTGTATCGTCGATGAAGTGGACAGTATCCTCATCGATGAAGCCCGTACACCGCTGATCATCTCCGGTCCTGGTGAAAAATCCACCGATCTGTACTATACGTTAGCAGGAATCGTCAAGCATTTTACGGCTGATGATTATACCATGGATGAAAAGCAGAAGACCATTGCGCCGACCGATTCCGGCGTAGCTAAAGTCGAAAAGATGCTCGGCATTAGCAACATGTTCGATAGCGAACACCTGGAGTTGAACCATCTCGTCATTCAGGCACTGCGTGCCAAATTCATGATGCACCGCGATAAGGATTACGTCGTCAAGAATGGCGAAATCGTCATTGTCGATGAATTTACGGGCCGTCTCATGTTTGGCCGCCGTTACAGCGATGGTCTCCATCAGTCTATTGAAGCGAAGGAAAATGTCAAGGTTCAGGGCGAAAGCAAGACCTTGGCTACGATCACCTTCCAGAACTACTTCCGTATGTACGAAAAACTTGCCGGCATGACCGGTACGGCCAAGACGGAAGAAGATGAATTTAATAAGATTTATAAACTCGACGTGTACGTTATTCCGACGAACCGCCCGGCTATCCGTAAGGATTTGCCGGATGTCATTTATAAGACGAAGAACGCCAAGTACCGTGCCGTCGTACGGGAAGTTGTCAAACGTCATCAGACCGGCCAGCCGATCCTGGTCGGTACGACGAGCATCAGCCAGTCGGAAATCCTGAGCCGTCTCCTTGATCAGGAACACATCGTTCACAACGTGCTGAACGCCAAGTTCCATGAAAAGGAAGCTGAAATTATCAAAGATGCCGGCCAGAAGGATCTGGTTACCATTGCAACCAACATGGCTGGCCGTGGTACAGATATTAAACTGGGAAAAGGTGTGCCTGAATTGGGTGGCCTCATGATTATCGGTACAGAACGGCACGAAAGCCGTCGTATTGATAACCAGCTCCGTGGTCGTGCAGGCCGTCAGGGCGACCCCGGTACGACACAGTTCTATCTGTCCCTTGAAGATGACCTCATGCGTATTTTCGGCTCTGATAATATTTCCAAGTTTATGGATAAGCTCGGTCTCGACGAAGATGAACCGATTACGGCCAGCATGATTACCAAGTCCATTGAAAAGGCGCAGAAGAAGGTCGAAGGCCATAACTTTGAAATTCGTAAATACGTCCTTGAATATGACGATGTCATGAACCAGCAGCGTGAAGTCCTCTATGGCCAGCGCCGCCAGGTACTTACAGCCGATTCCCTGAAGGATACCATTCTCGGTATGGTCAGCGACATCATCGATGATGGTCTGGCTAAATACGCTGATGAAAAGCTCTATCCGGAAGAATGGGATTTCGCCGGCCTGTTGACGCAAATGCAGCAGTACTTCATTCCGAAGGATGCCGTTACGAGCGAAGAGCTGGAAAACATGAGCCGTGTGGAAGTCAAAGAAAAGCTCTATCAGATCGCCAGCGATCTCTACGCTGCCCGCGAAGAAGAAGTGGGCTCCGAAACGATGCGTGAATTGGAACGGGCCATTATGCTCCGCGTTGTCGACAGCAAGTGGATGGACCATTTGGACGCTATGGATGCCCTCAAGGAAGGCATCAACCTGCGTGCCTATGGCCAGAAGAACCCCCTTGTCGAATATAAATTTGAAGCCTATGAAATGTTTGAAGAAATGGTCGACTCCATCAAGAAGACGACTGTTACCTTCCTCTATCACATTCAGATTACGTACAGCAAGCAGCCGGACGTACCTAAGGTAGAAGATCACCTGCAGGGCGCTAAGGAAGTACACGACGAAATCCCTGAATTAGGCGAAGAGGAAGATTTGGAAAACGGTAAGAAAGAGTAATTCGAAGTAAGCTAGCGGGAACTCATACAGGCGTTTGCCTCTCTCATCAGGGGCGGCGCCTGTCCTATTGTATTTTTATCATTTGAAAGATGGTGATTCTTGTGTTATTGGAAGAAATGCGTAAGCCTTTGGAAGATTTAAAGAAGAGAATACAGGAAATCGGGGATTCACTTTAACCTCGCTAAAAAGAAAGACCGCATTATGGATCTGGACATGCAAATGAGCGATCCTGATTTTTGGAATGACCCGGACAAGGCCCGTAAAATTTCGCAGGAAGCGACACTCCTGAAGACGGAAGTCGAAGGCCACGAAGAACTGGCAACGAAAGCAGCAGACCTCCTGGACTACCTGGAAATTGCCATGGAAGAAAAGGAATCGGATCTGGCCGGTGAAATTGAAGAACAGTACAATGCCCTCTTGAAGGAAATCGAACGGCGCGAAGTATTGCTGCTCCTTTCCGGTGAATACGATACGTGCAACGCCATCCTGACCTTCCACGCCGGTGCCGGCGGCACGGAAGCCCAGGACTGGACACAAATGCTCGTACGCATGTATACGCGCTGGGCCGAACAGCACGGCTTTAAGATCAACGTCATGGATATGCAGCCTGGTGATGAAGCCGGTATTAAGAGTGCTGCCTTTACCATTGAAGGGGAATATGCCTATGGCTACTTGAAATCGGAAAAGGGCGTACATCGCCTGGTCCGTATTTCTCCTTTCGATGCTGCAGCACGCCGTCATACGTCCTTTACGGCTGTCGATGTCATGCCGGAACTGCCGGACGATGTGGATATTGAAATCAATATGGATGATGTTCGTGTTGACTATTTCCGTGCGTCCGGTGCCGGTGGCCAGCACGTCAATAAGACGAGCTCCGCTGTACGTATGACCCATATCCCGACGGGCATCGTTGTCCAGTGCCAGAATGAACGGTCTCAGGTACAAAACCGGGAAATGTGTATGAAGTACTTGCGCGCTCGTTTGTTTGAACTGGAACAGGAAAAACAAGCCCAGCTGAAAGCCGAAATCGGCGGCGAACACCAAGCCATCGAATGGGGCAGTCAGATCCGCTCATACGTATTCCACCCGTACACGCTCGTCAAGGATCACCGTACGAATATGGAAACGGGGAATATTCAGGCCGTCATGGATGGCAATCTGGATATGTTTATTGAAGGCTTCTTGCAGCAGCAGAAAGAAAAGCGGCTGGCAAAGCAGAGCATATAAATGATGAAGAAGAAATGGATAGTGACAGGTGTGATTGTCGCAGCCTTGCTTGCAGGGCTCGATTTGGGCGCACCGAAGCTGGCCCAGGCCGGTATTTACCAGGCTCTGGCAGAACACATGGAAATTCAGCCGCAGGATGTGAGCATCACCAGCTCGCCAGGTATTGAAATACTGACCGGGCACATCGATGATGTTCAGGCCAGCGGTGATGAAATACGCATTGGCAAGCTGCGCGTCCAGCATATGGATTGTAACCTCCACGGCGTACAATTTAACCCCATTGACAGCGTGACGCAGCACAAGCTCGTCGTCACGTCGGCCCAGAGCGGTGAGCTAAACGCGCGCATTACGAGTGAAGATTTGCAGGCCTATTTGAAGCAAGCCGTAAAAGGTGCGAATGACCTGAAGGTTACCTTTAGTGGCGATCAGGTACACCTGCAGGGCAAGATCCGCGTAGGCGGCCTGGTCAATGCGGATGCCGATATTAGCGGGCATTTTGGCATGGAAGGAACCAAGCTCATGTTCTTACCGTCTAATGTGACGGTGTCGGCGCTGGGCGCGAAATACAGCGGTTTCCAGCTGGCCCGCCTGGAAGTGTATGACTTTGCGGATTTTCCGCTTGGTATCGTACCGGACAGCATAACCATGCAGGGAGATTCCCTGACGCTGCACGGGCAGGTTAGTTAGCCGCAGATAAGGTGATTAGATGAACAAAAAGAACAAACGGAGTATCTGGCTCATGGTAGTTGCCATTTTTATTGGCCTCCTGTGCAGTATATATCTCTGTATGGAACGGAATCAGGTGGAAACAGACACCATGTCTATTGAGCAAGCCCTCGATTACGATGCTGTCGTCGTCATGGGTTTGAACGATGGCTATGATCTGGATACGATTCTGCAAAAATGCCGCGATGCCGGTATTACGAGTTTCACCATTTATGACACGACGCTGAACAAGATGACCCAGCGCGGTGAATGCTCACTCATTACGAAAATGGCCAGCGAGGTCTATTATCCCCAGTTTGGCCTGCGCAATGAAAACTACGAATATTACCTCATCGGTAAGCCGAAGAATCAGAATGATCCCTATTTTGATGAACTGACGGAAGATTTACAGACCCGTTTGGGCGCCAAGAACGCCGTAGTCATCGACAATCCCCAGTACCGCATCCTGGGCATTCACGGTGTCATGCCGGCCCTGGGCGAATTGAACATGGGCATTATGTCGGCTGATGCCAACAAGATCGCCAAAGCCGGTTTCCACGTCATTTTGCGGCCGACGAACTACAGCGATCCTACACCGGATAAGGTGGAAGCCTTCTTCCGTCGTGCCGACAAGATTAAACACGTCTCGGGCGTCATGTTTGTCGGTAAGGAAGTCTTGGGCTACAGCCCGGACGCAGGCGAACGGAAAGGCCTCTTACAGCTTACAGCAGACCGCATGCTGGCCCGTCAGATGCCTTTCTACATGATCGAAGCAGCCGACCAGCTGCAGTATGACAAGCAGGATGGCATGTATGATCTGGCCGGTCTCATGCATTATGATACGGTCCGCGTCTATGCTATGTCGAAAGAAGAACTGGATAAGATTACGCCGGAAGAAGCGACGATGCGTTTCTACATCAGCGATTTGGAACGTAACGTGCGGGCTAATCTCTATCCTCTTTATAAGAAGCCCCTCCATGGCCAGTCTTTGACCGATACGAACCTCAACTACATTCACAACGTGTCGACGAAGCTGAGCGAACGGGGCTATCACCTGGGCAAGGCATCGGTGATGCCTCTGTATTACCCGAATAAGCTGCTCCTGGCTATTACGGCAGCGGCTGCAGCCTGTGGCTTCGTCTTGCTCATGAACCTTTTACTGCCTCTTTCGAACCGCATCAACTACGGCCTTCTCGTCTTGGCCGTCCTCTTTGGTGCCGGTGGCGCCATGATTGCCAAGGGCGCCCTCTTCCTGCAGATGATGGCTGTAGGCTGTGCTGTTACGGCACCGTCGGCGGCGATCCTCATTCTCCTCGACTACTGGAAGAGCCAGCACATCACGCAAAAGCTTGGCTATGGCCGGGTTATCCGTGATGGCACGCTGGGACTTGCCGCAGCCGTGGGTATGTCCATGATTGGCGGCCTCTTCATTGCGGCCATGCTGGGCAATATCCGCTTCTTCATGGAATTTGATTACTATCGCGGTGTGAAGCTGACCTTCCTCTTGCCACTCATTATCGTAGCCATCGGCTACATACGCCGCTTCCCTGTTATGGGACGGCAGCTGGCAACGCCAGCAGATTTTACGGAGTTTGTACGGAAATTCCTCAATATTCCTATCCGCATGGGAACGCTCATCCTCGTAGGTTTCCTGGGCCTGGTGGCGATTATTTTCGTCGGCCGCAGTGGCCATACATCGGGCGTGCCTGTACCGGGCTTTGAAGTGGTCATGCGCCGCTTCCTGGAAAATGCCATGTATGCCCGGCCGCGGGAAAAGGAATTCCTTGTCGGTCATCCGGCCTTTTTCCTCCTCGTCGCAGCCATTTACCGTAAATGGCCGCAGCTGTTGCATTTCTTCTTAGTCATTGCCTCGGTTATTGGCGTCGGTTCTATGGTAGAAACCTTTGCCCATATCCGTACGCCTTTCCTCATGTCCTTTATCCGCGGCCTCGACGGCTGGGCAGTAGGCACGGTCTTGGGGATACTCCTCATTTGTGCCATTGCCATTTTCCAGTATGTAACGACCTGGCTCGGAAAGCGGGTGGACACGCGTGACTAAGATTGTCATTTCCGGTTATTACGGCTTTGCCAACGCTGGCGACGAAGCTATGCTGGCAGCCTTAATCGGCTCCCTGAAAGACCTCATGCCTCAGGCGGAGATTACAGTCATTACGGGCAATTCCCAGCTGACCCGGGAAAACCATCATGTGCGGACTGTGCATCGTCTGAATTTGCCGGGCATTGCTGCCGCCCTGAGCCGGTCAGACCTGCTCATCAGTGGCGGCGGCAGCCTGCTGCAGGATGTAACCAGTACGCGCAGCCTCTATTATTATCTTCTTATTATGCGTATGGCTCTCTTTTTTCACGTACCGGTCATGCTGTACGCCCAGGGTATTGGCCCTGTGCGGCAGCCTAAAGCGCGGGCAGCTGTGCGCAAGGTGTTGCAGCGCGTCCAGATGATCAGCGTCCGTGATAAGGATTCGAAAGGCGAGCTCGAACGCATGGGTGTTACGAAACCGCCAATCCACGTAACGGCTGATGCAGTGCTTTCCATTCATCCGGCCGATACGAAGGTAGGCTATTACCTATTGAAACAGGCCGGCATCGATGGTGTCGGCGGCCGTATCGGTATTGCCGTACGCAACTGGCAAAGTCTGACCCGCTTTAAGGATGAAATTGCCAATGCAGCAGATGTGCTCGTACAAAAAACGGGAGCCCGCATCATTTTCATCCCTATGCAGTATCCGGCTGACGTTGAAGCCGGTGCCGATATTGCATCGCGCATGCACGAGCCGGCAACGGTCCTCAAGGCGAGCTACAATACGGTCGAGTTCATGGCACTCATGGGCTGTATGGACGCGGTCATTGCCAACCGCCTTCACGCCCTGGTTTTTGCGTCCATTATGGGCGTGCCGGTCACGTCGATTTCCTACGATCCGAAAATCGACAGCTTTATCGATGCTATTGGGGAGCACCTCTGTGGCACGATGGAAACGGTGACAGCGCAAGGACTCGTCGACGATGTTTTGAAAAAACTGAGTCAGCACGGCATTTCAGCTGGCGTGAAAGGACAGCTCAATCACTTGCGCCGTCAGTCTATGCGCAACGCCACGCTGGCCTTACAAGTAATAGAAAAAAAAAACAAGCGGTCCTGAAGCGCTGGACAGATTTGAGAAACAGCGATTTGCAGGCCGCTGTTTTTCGTATATAATAGTAGATGTCTGAAAAAATCTCGGACCCTGTAGCTGGCTGGGTCGAGGAAAAGAGGAATCACAGAAACCATGATTTATTTCAAGAATGTATCGAAGGTCTATGACAACGGTTCCGTTGCCTTGGATCACGCCAATGTGCATATTAAAAAGGGCGAGTTCGTCTTCGTCGTCGGTGCCAGCGGTGCCGGCAAGTCGACGTTCATTAAGCTTCTGGACCATGAAGAGCTGCCAACGGAAGGCACGGTTATCGTCGATGGCATTGACGTGACCAAGCTGCGCAAGGGCCGCGTGCCCTATTTGCGGCGCCGCATGGGCATTGTCTTCCAGGATTTCCGTCTCCTGCCCAATAAGACGGCTGAAGAAAACGTAGCCTTTGCTATGGAAGTTATTGAAGCACCGCGGCGGCTCATTAAGGAACGGGTGCGCAACGTGCTCGATCTGGTTGGCCTCGTAGGCAAAGCCGATGCCCTGCCGAAGAACCTGAGCGGCGGCGAACAGCAACGTGTCGCTATTGCCCGGGCCATCGTCAACCGGCCGCTCCTCCTCATTGCCGATGAACCGACGGGGAACCTCGATCCGGAAACGTCTAAGGGCATTATGGAAATTTTCACTAAAATCAATCACATGGGCACGACGGTTGTCATGGTAACACACGATCAGACCCTGGTCGATATGATGAATAAGCGCGTTATTGAAATTGTCGACGGCAAGATTGTCCGCGACGTACAGCAGGGAGGTTACGACTATGAAGATTAGAACGATGCGCTACTACCTCTCTGAAGCGTTCACGTCCTTTTGGCGTAACAGCTTTATGTCCATCGCGTCTATTGCGACGGTGGCCGTTTCTTTCTTCGTCCTGGGCCTTTTCCTGATTATGGTCGCGAATTTGGACTATTTCGCCGATAATCTGGAAAACCAGGTACAGATCAGCGTTTATTTGAAGGACGGCCTGACGACAGATCAGGTCATGAGTGTTGGCAAGCGGTTGAAAGAGCTGCCGGACGTGAAGTCCATCGAATTTACCAATAAAGATCAGGCCATGGACAAGCTGAAGGAACGGATGAAAGATCAGCCGGGGATCCTTGACGCCCTCGATGGCAAAAACCCCTTGCCTACATCGTATACGCTGACCCTGAATAATCCGGAACAGGTGCGTAAGACGGCAGAAGTCGTAGGCGAGTACAAAGAAGTAGAAAGTACCCACTACGGTCAGGAAATCATTGAGCAGCTCTTCCAGGTGGCGACGATCATCCGCTGGGGCGGCATTGCGCTCATTATTTTCCTCACCTTTGCAACCTTATTTATTATTTCTAACACGATCCGCCTGACTGTATTTGCCCGGCGCCGGGAAATCGGCATCATGAAATACGTCGGTGCGACGAACTGGTTTATCCGCTGGCCGTTCCTCTTGGAAGGCCTGCTCCTCGGTTTTATTGGCGGCCTCATTGCCGATTTAGCCCTGGTCCAGTTCTATGAATTTACGGTGGCAACGATTCACCGGACCCTGGCCTTTTTACCTTTGGTCAGCCCGTACCCATTCATGTATCAGGCCAGCGCCATTATCCTCGTTATCAGCATGATCATCGGGGCTATTGGCAGTACCATTTCTTTGAAACGTTATATGAAGGTGTGATGTCATGCAGACTGTAAGCTACAAGAAATCCCTGTTGGCCATCCTGGCAGCGCTTTGCCTGATGAATCCGGCCTGGGCGGTTCTCGCAGAAGACGAAGATCTGCAGAATCAGCTCTCGACGGTGCAGAGCCAGATGAACGAACAGGCACAAAAGAAGAACGAAGCCGAAGCCGTTATTGGCAACGTCTTTGAAAAGCTGCGGGTTATCCAGGAAAGCCTGGATGCAGCCCGGGCAGAATATAAGAATATTTCTGATCAGCTGGCAGAAACGGATAAGCAGATCGTCAAGACCCAGGGGGAACTGGAAAAAGCCCAGACCCATTTAGCCAGCCGTGAACAGGTCCTGAGCCGGCGTATTCGTGATATTTATATGCACGGCCAGCTGAATTACCTCGATGTCGTCGTAGGCGCTAAGGATTTTGACGATTTTGCCAATCGCATCGAACTCTTGCGGCGCATTGTCAATTCCGATTTAGAGCTCATTACTTCCATCCGGGAAGAACAGGCTCAGATTGCTTCAGCCAAAGCAGCGCTGGAAGACCAACGGGCCCAACAGGCGAAGCTGAAGGATGAAGCGGCGGCCAAACAGGCAGAAATTGAAAAGCATAAGGCTGAACAGCAGGCCATCCTGGCAAAGGCTGAAAGCGATAAGGCTACGGCTGAAGAAGCGTACAAGGAATTGGAAGCATCGTCTAACCAGATTGCCCAGACCTTGCGTGACCGTGCTGCAGCCCGTCAGGCCGCAGCCGCAGCAGCTGCTGCTGCCGCGGCTCAGGCCCAGACTGATAGCTCCAGCTCCGGTGGTAGCGTCGACAGCAGTAGTGATGCCTACCAGCCCGTCAGCGGCACAGGGGCTCTTATGTGGCCTGTCAACGGCGTTATTACGTCCCCCTTTGGTTATCGGAACCATCCGATCTTTGGCCGCCAGATTCTTCATTCGGGCATCGATATCGGTGTCGACTATGGCACGCCGGTCCACGCAGCCGATTCAGGTGTCGTCGTTGAAGCCGACTGGATCAGTGGCTATGGCTATGCCGTCGTCATTGACCACGGCAACGGCCTGTCGACACTCTACGGTCATAACGAATCCTTGGCGGTATCGGCAGGACAGAGTGTTTCCAAAGGCCAGGTTATTGCCTACGCTGGTTCTACCGGGAACTCGACAGGGCCGCACGTTCACTTTGAAGTGCGCTCCAATGGCGAACCGGTCGATCCCATGGGCTATTTATAAGACCAGAAGGAGGCCTTTATGAGTACACTAAATGAAAAACGAAAGAGCTGGATAAAAAAACTGACTGAAGCCATTTCCTGGGCGTTGCTCACGGTGGCGTGCAGTTTTCTCCTGCTCGCAGGCCTCTTTGCCTACTATACAGGTTCGCCGACGGGGTTTATCAAGTTTTTCCGTACGCTCCACCTGGTAGAAACGAATTATCCCGGTGCAGTGGATAAACAGGAGCTTCTTAACGGTGCCCTTGAAGGCATCGTCAGTAAGCTCGGTGACAAGCACAGCATTTATCTCGACGGCGATGATTTCCAGGCTTTTTCTGACGAAACGTCAGGTTCCTATGCCGGCGTCGGTGTCTATATTGGCACTAGTGATGACGGTGTCCTCGTAGCCGGCGTCATGGACGATAGTCCCGCCCAGGCAGCAGGCTTGCAGCGCGGCGATTTGATTCTTGCCGTCGATGGCAAGCCGACACAGGGCATGCCCTTAGAAGATGTATCGAAGGCCGTCCGCGGCCCTGAAGGAACGAGCGTCACCTTGACGATTGGCCGCGATGGTACGACACAGGACTATACGATCGAACGGAAGAAGATAAAAATTCAGACCGTAGCCGGTCATATGGTAGAAGGCACGAATATTGGCTATATCCGCGTCGCTGTCTTTAGCGAAAATACTGGCGAAGAATTTACGAAGGAATTTCAGCGCCTCAAAGGTGAAGGCATGCAAAAGATGATCCTGGACCTGCGCAATAACCCAGGGGGACTTGTCGATCAGGCCGTCGCCGTGTGCAACAATTTCGTACCGCCTGACAGCGTCATCGTTTCCTTTACGTCCCGTTCGGGCGAAGAATCGGAATACAAAGCTGACGGGACAGACGAACGGATTCCTATGGTGGTTCTCATCAATGGCAACTCGGCCAGTGCCTCGGAAATCGTGGCTGGCTGCATTCAGGATTTGAAACTCGGCACCATCGTCGGCACGAAGAGCTACGGCAAGGGTACCGTCCAGGGCGTATATCCCCTCGATAAGGCCGGGGCCTTGAAGCTGACCGTGGCCAAATACAAGACGACCAACGGCAGGGAAATTGACGGTGTCGGCATCGTGCCCGATGTAGAAGTCAATTTGGAACCGAACGATACGACAGATTTGCAGTATCAAAAAGCCTTGGAAATCTTGGAAAATAAATAAATGCCCTTGCCAAAGTCAGGGAAAACAGGTAAAATAATTAGGATACTAAAAAAGTATACTAGATCATATCGGGACAGATAGACGAGGGACGTGGTATACTTATATTACCGTGTCCCTTTTTGTGTTTCTTTTTTTGAAAGAACGTCCCAGGGATCGTTGGTTTCGTTTTTTATCATGAGGTGAACCATGTTTATAGACAGAGCAAGAATATTTGTACAATCCGGCAGCGGTGGCGACGGCATGAGCAGCTTCCGCCACGAAAAGTTCGTACCCAAGGGGGGACCGAACGGCGGTGACGGCGGCCAGGGCGGCAATGTCGTCCTCGTAGCCGACCGCAACGTCAATACCCTCGTCGACTTCCGCTACCGCCGGCTCTTCAAGGCTAAGCCCGGTGGCAAAGGCCAGGGGAGCAATAAATTCGGCCGCGATGCCGATGATTTGATCATTCCCGTACCGGTAGGTACGCTCGTACGCGAAGAAACGACGGGCGCCCTCATGGCGGATCTCCACGAAGATGGCCAGACGGCTATCGTTGCCAAAGGCGGCCGTGGCGGCCGCGGCAACTACCACTTCCGTACCAGTGCCAACCGGGCTCCGACCTTTGCCGAAAAAGGCGAACCTGGGGAAGAACGCTGGCTCAAGCTGGAACTGAAGGTTCTCGCTGATGTCGGCCTCATCGGTTATCCGAGCGTTGGCAAGTCGAGTATTTTGCGCTCCGTTTCGGCAGCCGAACCGGAAGTAGCAGCGTATCATTTCACGACGCTCAACCCGATTCTGGGCGTCGTTACCCTTTCGGAAATGCGCAGCTTCGTCATGGCCGATATTCCGGGCCTCATCGAAGGTGCTGCTGACGGCGTAGGTCTCGGCCACGACTTCCTCCGTCATATTGAACGGACGAAGATACTCATTCACGTTCTCGACGTTTCGGGGAGTGAAGAACGCGATCCTATCGAAGATTTCGAAAAAATCAACAAGGAACTGTCCCAGTACAGCGAAAAGCTGTCGAAGAAGCTTCAGATCGTAGCTGCTAATAAGATCGACCTCCTCGAATCGGATGAACCTATGCAGCGTCTTCAGAAATACATGGATGAACGCCATATTGAAGTCTACCCGGTTTGTGCCGCTACAGGCGAAGGCTTGCCGGAGCTCATGGAATACGTTTGGCAGGTCCTCGATACGTACGTAGAGGAACCGGAACAGAATACGGAAGAAGTAGTCTACAAGATGGAAGAAAAACCGGATTTCGAAGTATCTCGCGACGACGACGGTGCCTTTGTCATTACCGGCCCGCGTATTGAACGGCTCGTAGCCATGACCAACTTTAACGACGACATGTCCTTACGCCGCTTCCAGCGTATTTGGCGCTATATGGAACTGGATAAGCTCCTGCGCAAGAATGGCATTGAAGAAGGCAATACGGTCCGTATTTATGGCATGGAATTTGAATATCATCAGTAAAGCACTGCTTTTATAGAAAGGAATTACCTATTGTGACAAGTAAAGATAAACGTACACTCAAAGCTTTGGCTTCGCAAATGCCGTCGGTCATCCAGATCGGCAAGGACGGCCTGAGCAATCCCGTCATCGACAGCGCCCGTGCAGCCATTACGGCACGGGAACTGGTAAAGGCCCACGTCCTCAACAATGCTAACCTGGATACACAGGAAACCATGGAAGACCTGGCCGATATGCTCGGTGCCGAACTGGTGCAGGTTATTGGCCATTACGGTGTACTTTTCAAGAAGAAGAAAGAAAAATCCCATTACGAATTTATTAAAGCCTAGGAAGTGATCTCATGGACAGCATACGCAAGGGCTTTGGGGATAAGAAACGAATCGTCGTCAAGGTCGGTTCCAGTACGATTTCCCATAGTACAGGCAAGTTGAATTACCAGCGCATTGAACATCTCGTTCGCGAATTGGCGAATCTGCAAAACATGGGCAAGGAAATGATCCTTGTCACCTCCGGTGCGACGAACGCCGGCCTGGCGCCGTTACACCTGGATCACCGACCGCGCAATATCCGGGAAAAGCAGGCCATTGCTGCTGTCGGCCAGGGCGTCCTCATGCACACGTACGAACGCTTCTTTAGCGAATACGGACAGATCGTCGGCCAGGTACTCCTGACGCGCATGGATTCGCAGGACCGCAGCAAGTTCATGAACTCCCGCAATACGCTCCTCACAATGCTGGACATGGGTATTATTCCTATTATTAACGAAAACGACGTCGTCGCCGTCGACGAATACAAGATTGGTGATAACGATACCTTGTCGGCTATGGTGAGCGGCCTTGTCGATGCAGATCTCCTGATCCTCTTGTCGGATATTGACGGTCTCTACACAGATAACCCGAAGACCCATCCGGAAGCGACGATTATTCCCGTCGTAGAAACGATCGACAAGCACATTTATGAAATTGCCGGTGATGCCGGCAGTGCCATGGGGACGGGTGGTATGCATACGAAAATCCAGGCGGCTTCCATTGCGACGGCAGCCGATGTGGATATGGTTATTGCCTCAGGCAGTGAAGACGGTATTATCAGCCGCATCGTTGCCGGCGAGCCTGTAGGCACGCTCTTTAAAGCCAAAGAAGCGCCGCTTCATTCGAAGAAACGCTGGCTGGTATCAGGCAGTAAGGCTACGGGTACACTGCATGTCGATGAAGGCTGCCGTAATGCCATTCTAGCTCATGGCTCGAGCCTCTTGGCCGTAGGTATTAAGAGTGTGTCCGGCATGTTTCACGAAGGGGATATCGTCAATGTGGAATACGACGGCCTGATCATTGCCAAAGGCATTACCAACTACGGCAGTGTCCACATCAATGCCATTAAGGGACTGCAGTCGTCGGCAATTCCCGGCGTCCTCGGCCCGGACGGCATTTATGAAGAAGTCATTCACCGGGATAACCTGGTGGCTCTGTACTAACAGGGAGGGAAATCCTATGGAATCAGAAGTATACAGCAAAGCAAAGGCAGCCCATGACGCTGCCTACGTCTTAGCCACGACGGCGACGGACGTCAAGAACAAGGCTCTTTTATATATTGCTGAAGAACTCATTAACCAGACGGATGCTATTCTCGCAGCCAACGCAGAGGATTTGGCGCGGGCCCGCGAAAAGGGCATGGCTCCGGCCATGCTGGACCGCCTGAAGCTGACACCGGAACGGATTGTTTCCATGGCCGAAGGCGTGCGCCAGGTCAGCGAATTGCCTGACCCTGTGGGAAAAACGCTGGCGTCGTGGACGCGTCCGAACGGCCTGGCTATCAGCAAGGTCAGCGTGCCCTTAGGCGTCATCGCCATTATTTACGAATCGCGGCCCAACGTTACCGTCGACGCAGCAGCCCTGTGCCTTAAATCGGGCAACGCTACCGTCTTGCGCGGCGGCAGTGAATCTATTTCGTCCAATCTGGCTCTGGCCAAGGTGATTCACGCCGGCCTGGCAAAAGCCGGTATCAATCCGGACGTCGTAGGCCTTCTGGAAAATACGGACCGTGCCCTCGTCCGGGAACTCCTGACGCTGCGCGAATTTATCGACCTGGCTATTCCCCGCGGTGGTGCCGGCCTGATCCGCATGGTCGTCGATACGGCCCGCGTGCCGGTCATCGAAACGGGCAGCGGTGTCTGCCACGTCTACGTCGATAAAGAGGCTGACCTCGATAAAGCTGTGCCGATTATTGAAAATTCGAAGGTCCAGCGGCCATCGACGTGTAACTCCATGGAAACGCTTCTCGTTCATGAGGACGTTTTGCAGCCCCTTTTAGACCGCCTTGTGCCGGTTATGAAAACGGACCGGGTAGAACTGCGGGCCGATGCCAAGGCTCAAGCGGCTGCCGGCAGCGACGTCATCGCCGCTACGGAAGAGGACTGGAAGACGGAATACAACGCTTTGATCATGTCGATTAAGACGGTAGCCTCTGTAGATGAGGCTATGGATCACATCCGCCACTACAGCACGCACCATTCGGAAACGATCATCACGGAAAATAAAGAAACGGCCGAACGCTTTCTGAAGGAAGTCGACTCGGCTGCCGTGTATGTCAATGCATCGACGCGCTTTACAGATGGGTTCCAGTTTGGCTTCGGCGCTGAAATCGGCATTAGCACGCAAAAGCTGCACGCCCGTGGTCCTATGGGCCTGGCCGAGCTCGTAAGCTATAAATACATCATTCACGGCCAAGGGCAGATTCGCGAATGAAACAGGTGTTACGTGTAGTACGCGGGTACCTGCGGACCTTTGGGCAGTACGCCCGTTCGCCTAAAACCCGTTATGAGTATAAACATTATGCTGTTTTTCTGGTATTATATATACTGACAGTAGCGGTTATTTGGGGAGGGATTTATCTCTATCATGGAACGCGTTAGACTGGGAATTATGGGTGGTACATTTAACCCTATTCACCTGGGCCATTTGATGATTGCAGAAGAAGCACGCCAGGTCTTTGATCTGGAACAGGTCCTCTTTATTCCTTCCTACATGACGCCGAACAAGGAAGTCCATGGAGCAACGGCGCAGCAGCGTTTGGAAATGACGCGCCTGGCTACGGCAGATAACCCGTATTTTACGGTCAGCGATTTGGAAATGCACCGCCAGGGCCCGTCGTACACCGTTGACACGATTCATTATTTGCAGGATCATTACGGCGACCGGTACAGCTTCTATTTTATTTCCGGTACGGATACGATTCAGGACCTACATAACTGGAATCAGCCGGAAGAAATATTGCGGCTGTGCCACGTCATTGGTGCTACCCGGCCGGACGGTACGGCAGGCATTGACCCGGTCATCGAAAGCTTTGGCGATCTGGGCAAGCACATCCTGCGCTTACCTGTACCGACGATGGACATTTCTTCAACGGAACTGCGGCGCCGTCTGCAGACGGGCCGTTCCGTACGGTATATGATACCGCCGTCTGTCTTAGATTACATCAGGAAGAATGGGATATATCAATGTACAGTACAGAATTGAAAGAAAAAATTAAAGGGGATTTGCAGCAGAGCCTGACAGGTCACCGCTATACACACGTCTTAGGCGTAGCCGCAGCGGCGCGGCAACTGGCTGTACGCTATGGCAGTGATGCCGATAAGGCCGAAATGGCAGGGCTCCTCCACGATGCAGCCAAACAGAAACGCCTGGAAGAGATGCAGGCCTTAGCGTTACGGGCTTTTGGCGACAGCCTTGACCCGGTTATCATGCAGACCGGCAGTCTCCTCCATGGTTATGCAGCCGTGACGGTAGCCAAAGAGCAGTACGGTATTGATGATGCCGACGTCTTGGCCGCCATCGCCCACCATACGACGGGAGCGCCGCACATGAGCCAGCTGGAAAAAATCATTTTTGTTGCCGACTACATTGAGGCCGGCCGTGATTTCGACGGTGTAGACCACTTGCGGGCTTTGGCCAAGGAAGATTTGGACAAAACCGTCCTGGCCGGTTACGATTCGACCATTACACATCTGTTAGAGCAGGACAAGACCATTTTTGTCGGCACTGTAGTCAACCGGAATGCGCAAATCCTCAGCATGGGGGAGGCCCGGCATGGATAAGGACACACGCAAGCCACCTACGCACGTGACGGTTAATACGCCAGGCGAGGAAGAAAAAAGAACGGCAGAAACACCGGAAACAGAGGAAAGGCCACAGGGGACAGCAGAGAAGCAAGGCAAGCGGCCAAGGAAAAAAAAGCGCCGCGTCCTGACGCCGGAAGAACGGCGTCGCCGGGGCCTGCGCCGTCTGGGTGTCATCGTTTTGGTAATCCTGGCCTTTATTACGGCCGTTTTGGCGTGGAATCATTTCCATCCGGCGCCGGTAAGCAGTGAAGATTTCACCCAGCAGAGCCCTGACGTGCCCCTGTATGTACTGGTCATCGGTACGGATGAGGAAAATCCGACGCAGACGAATTTTGTCGGTCTGGCAGCGGTTAACAAGGACAAGAAGACCATCGATTTTATTATGCTGCCCGATAATACGAGAATTGAAGGACGCAAGGAAAAAGGCGCCCAGGCCTTGAGTGAAATTTATAGTGAAGGCGGTTTGAGCCTGACACGGGCTGTTGTCGAAGATATTTTTAAGATTCCCGTGCCCTACTATGTTTCCTTTACGTCGTCGTCCTTTGCCCACTTTATCGATACGATGGGCGGTATGCCATTATACGTGGAAAAGGATATGTATCATGAAGATGCTGACGGCAAGGCCGATATTGCCTTGGCCCAGGGCTATCAGGTTCTCGACGGCAATGAAGCCGCAGGCTATCTGCGCTATACCGATAGCGACGGTTCCTTAGGCCGGGCTATGCGGCAGGAACGATTCGTCAAGGTCTTTTACGAAAATCTGGAAAATCATTTCGGCATTACCAATGCCATTAATGTATACCGCGTATGGAATACGGTAGATTCCAATATTTCTGCGAAGGATATGGCCCGCCTGGCCTGGTCCTTCCGCAACGTGCCTGTCGATAACATCCATTTCTACATGCTGCCCGGCGAAGCCTTGAAGACGCCTGATGCAGCGAAGGGCAAGAACGGAGCTACGCTCTGGACGTATGATCCTGTTGAAGTGCAGAAAATCATTGGCACGACAAATAACGCCATTGCCACACAGTAATTAACGGGCTGCCACGGGCGCCTGTACAAAAGGAGAAATAAAAGCATGCCATTAGTCATGAAGCAACAAACGGAAGAAACAAAAGAACGCACGTCCTACGAAATTGCCGCACAGGCAGCGTACGACAAAAAAGCCTGGGATATTGTTATCCTCAACATGGAACCGGCCTCGATCATGGCCGATTACTTCGTCATCTGCAGCGTGCGCAACAACCGCATGGCCCAGAGCGTCGCGGACAATATTGAAGAACAGCTGGAAAAAGCCGGCTATACTGTACGCCACGTAGAAGGCTACCGTTCGGGCCGCTGGATCCTCATCGATGCCGGCGAAATCATCGCCCACGTCTTTGTCGAACAGGACCGGAGCTACTACGAACTGGAAAACTTATGGAGCGACGCCGAACGGATTCCGTTCGAAGGGGAATAATATGAATCAGGTTTTACAAGAAAACAGTATCGTTACGCTGGAAGTACTGCGCCTCGGCGAAATGGGGGCGTTCCTCAATGGCGGTACAGGCAACACGAACGACGATATTTTACTGCACCATAACCAGCAGACCAGTCCTGTAGCCGTAGGCGACAAGGTAACGGTCTTCTTATACCACGATCCCCAGGGCCGGCTGACGGCGAGCATGCACTTGCCGAAAATTAAAATTGGCCAGATTGGCTACGTACCCATTATCAATACGACGCGCTTTGGCGCTTTCGTCGACGTCGGTACGGAACGGGGCATTTTCCTGCCCTTTGCCGAAATGAAGGGCCGTCCTAAAGAAGGGGAATACGTGTGGGTCAAGCTCTACGAAGATAAATCCCACCGCCTGGCCGTTTCTATGGAAGTAGAAGATGAAATGCGCCGCGCATCGAAACCGGCGACAGAAGCCAAGGTAGGCGACTGGGTCGAAGGGGCCATTTACAACATGACCGATCAGGGAGCTTATCTCATGACGCGGGAACGGTGGATTGCCTTTTTGCATCGAAGCGAGTTCAATGGCCCGGTACTCATTGGCCAGATGGTAAAAGGCCGTGTGACTTTCCTGCGTGAAGACGGCCGCATCAATATTTCCCTGCGCCCGGTGAAGGAACAGGCTATGGATGCAGACTGCCAGCAGATTCTCGCATTTCTCCAGAGCCGTAACGGCAAGATGCCCTATGGCGATAAGACTATGCCGGCTGTCATTAAGGCCAAGTTCGGTCTCAGCAAGGCAGCCTTCAAACGGGCTTTAGGCCACCTTATGAAGGAAGGCAAAGTCCATCAGGAAGAAGGCTGGACCTACCTGGATGACATAGCTTCCCAAGCAGTGCCTGCGGAAACGAAGGACGACGTACAGAAAGACTGAGAAAAAAAGGGAGTGTGACAAAATGCGAAAGCATTTTGTCCACTTCCTTTTTTTC
>OHAG01000402.1_pt1 | contig 35586 bp, 26 predicted proteins | sample 1577081 | NCBI WGS metagenome assembly OHAG01 (sample SAMEA3541513, study PRJEB24748) | human gut metagenome | biome: human gut; feature: human-associated habitat; material: faeces | place: China | collected 2012
ACCACCAGTGTGCAAGCACACGTGGTTTCAGACCTTTTGACCCTGACATCTTATATGTTCTTTTCTAAAAAATCAAATACTTGATCTCTGCCAGTATCTCTCTTAGCACATTATTCGGCAGATACAATGCTGTCGATTCTGCAGCAATTCCTGACGGGTCTTCCAGTCCCTGCCTTTTAGCAATCTGCAACGCACGGAACATATGAAAGTTATTCGTGACGATGCCAACTGATTCCTTGCTTTTTATGAACTTTTTGCTATATTGGATATTTTCAGCCGTCGTCGTCGACTTCTCCTCTTTCAAAATCCGTTCTTCCGGGATCCCCTGCCGGATCAGATATTTTTTCATTCCTTCTGCCTCGGAACAAGGTTCATTGCTGCCTTTTCCACCTGATACAATACATTTGGTCTGTGGATTTTCATTTAAATATTCCACTGCTTTATCCAGCCGAAACCTTAAAACTGCACTTGGACCACGCTCATAGATCTGTGCCCCAAGAACAATGATATAGTCCAGTCCCGGTTTCCCTTCTGTGTTCATTTTACTTCCGATGCAGCCACCAATTCCTGTAAAAAGTACCAATATCAGACATAACAATACCAATGTCACTCTCCGCAGAAACTGTGGCATTATTCCCCACAAGCCGGCCTGTGCTGCTGCCGAACATCCCACGAAAATGACTGCCAGTGCAATCCACACAAGAAAGAAACCGGTTCCCGAACCAATCGCCCGGATCAGGAGTCCATATCCACCACAAAGAACCGCCAGCAGGATCCAAAATATCGTAACTATTTTCATCCTTTCAATCCTCTATTTACCTGACGGCATAAATTTCAGGATCTCACCTGCTACATTAGAGATCGGCATCGTCTGCAGCCAGACCCGCCCCGGTCCTGTCACTACTGTATTGAAAACGCCCTCTCCACCCTCCAGATAGCAGACAACAACAGGAAGTGTATCACCTTTTATTTCGTATCTCATACCCAAGACCTCCTCTTTTCTTTTCATTTTGAGTGACATCTGTCGAAAAGTCAAGTCTTGCATATCAGATTGATCTATTTACATATTTCCTGCATAATGATCATGAATATACGCCATCATCAGCTTGATCTTATCATTATTTTTATTTATAGCGTTGTCTGTTCCAAGCTGATCTTTGCATTGCTCATACAATTCAAACCAGATTTCTGACAATGCATTCCTGAGTCGCAGTTATTTTAAACTTCTGTCTGCCCGGTCTGTCCCTCGCTCAGCCTGGGCAGCACGATCTCAGCCTTGAAAAGATCTGCCTCTGTCGTAATCTGCAACGTACCATGCTGCAATTCAATAAAGCTTTTTGCAATCGCAAGTCCCAGTCCTGATCCTTCTGTATTTCTTGAAGAATCGCCACGGACAAACCGATCCGTGATCTCATTCACATCAAAATCCAGTTCTGTTGCTGATACATTTTTCATAGAAATGCTGACTTTATCCGAAAACTCTTTCATTTCTATATAAACTCTCGTCTGTGCCATGGCATACTTTGTGATATTCACGATCAGATTTTCAAAAATGTGGTAGGTCTTTTCACTGTCCAGCCACATAATCACCTTATGATCCGGCAATTTCCAGCGGAACTCCAGCTTTGCATCCTGGATCTTAGAATCATTTTCCAGCTCCACCTGCCGGATCAGCCCCACCAGATCAACCTGCATATAATTCATCTTCACACTCTTGCTTGCTGCTTTACTGATCTCAAATAAATCCTCGATCAGCACTTTGAGCCGGAAAGATTTCCGCTCCAGTACCTCAATATACTCTTTCTGCTTTTCCGGATCTGTCTCATTTTTCAGAAGATCTGTATAAGTGATAATGGCAGTCAGCGGTGTCCGCAGATCATGTGAAACATTCGTCACCAGTTCCGTCTTCATCCGCTCATTTTTTACCTCTTCATCCACTGCCTTTTTGAATCCCTGCTGGATCCTGCACAGCTCCTTCTGTATCGGCATGAAAACTCCTGCATCCCCCTCGATCACCACATCAAGATTTCCTTCTGCCAGTTCATTTGTCGCATGAAGCAGCATCTGATACTTTCTCTGTACATCCCGGAAAAACTTTCTCAGGATCAGGAACAGTACAATCGAGTAGATCACCAGTGCATAAAATTCAAATCCGCACATCAGGCTGACCAATTCAACCACTACAAGTATAACAAAATTCACTATAACAATTCTTAAGATTGCTTTATGCGTCTTATCACGGAAGTCTATATGGGTCAGAGCATCATACTGCTTTCGTACCAGCTTTTTCAGCCTTTTCATGATCCCTTTTACCAGGCTCACAAAATCTTTTCCCATATGCAATTCATGCTGATTTTTCCACCGGATCAGCATGCTGGTCAGCGTCTGCTCCTTCCAGTATGCTCTCTTTCTTGTGAATATACCACAAAGACACGCCCCTGCCCAGCAGAGAATCAGAAAAATACCGCTCCACATCGCCAAATTAATTCCTATCTCTGCCATTTGCCGGAATGGTCTTATCATATGCACCAATGTCCCATCGACTGTCCTGCAGAGAATATTTGCCGGATAGTACAGCCAGTCGGCACTCCATCCAAAAATAGCAATCAGAATCAATATGACTCCTTCAAATGGTACGCGGAAAATCTTTCCTTTATATTCTTCCGTCCTTAAAAGTGTCGGAAGAAGTGCCGCAGCCACTGCCAGCAAAAGCATCATGCAGTTGACAGAACGGCTCAGTCCACTATACCATATGACCATATCCCCGCTTCTCTGATCTTCATAAAAATTTTCAGCATAACTCTCTACATTCGCAGCCGACATTCCATAAATAAGCGTCATACTCTGTCCACCGGATAATTCAATCCCATAAGCATCTTCCATAAACCGTACATCAGCTAAAAAGCTCTGCTCTGCCTCATATTCTTCTTCCGGTGTCAGCCTGCTGCCTGACACTTCAATATCTGACAGTTCCCCATCCGCATCATAAGTATATGCCACCCGAATACCATAAATGGAATCCGAATCCGACAGAAGCCTTGTTGCCACAGAATCCGACGTACTCTTTAAAAGACTCTCTCCATTTCGGTCAAATGCCCCGTACTCCATATATTTTTTCAGCAGATTAAACTGAGACATTCCATATTCTTCCAACAGCTCCGACTGCTCTCGCCCTCCGGATATTTCATTGTCCAGAATACAGTTTCCGATCGCAAGTCCGTCACCCATATCAGAAATGACATTTTCCATAGAATCTGCCTTCTCTTTCTGAGCCTTTTCTCCTGCCTCGTAAAACGATCCATACCGACTGAGCAATACGGTTGAACAGATACAGATCAGGATCACCAGGATCAGATACTTCAGATTATCCCTGCTTTTCAATTTTGTAACCAACGCCCCACACCACCTTTAAATATTTCGGATTTTTTGGATCAAGTTCAATCTTCTCTCTGATATTTCTTACGTGTACCATAATCGTATCCGTATTGATCGCTTTTTCCTGCCATACACGCTCATAAATTTCCTCTGAAGAAAAAACTCTTCCCGGATTTTTTGCAAGCAACAGCAGAATTTTGTACTCGATCGGTGTCAGTCTGACCGGCTCTCCGTCCACAGATACTTCCACCGTATCCTCGTTGATCTCCAGACCTCCGATCACATGGATATTTTCCCTCGGTGCAAGCCGCTCCATAAATTTCCGGTATCTTCTGAGCTGGGAATTGACCCTCGCCATCAGCTCCATCGGTGTAAAAGGTTTCGTCACATAATCATCTGCCCCAATATTCAGTCCCATCACCTTATCTACTTCCTCTGACTTTGCCGATAACATAATAACCGGGAAATCATACTTTTCCCTTAATTTCATCGTCATCCGTATTCCGTCCAGTCTCGGCATCATAATATCCACGATCGCCAGATGGATCTCCTCTTTTTCCAGTACTTTCAACCCCTCTATACCATCCGCAGCCTCGTACACTTCATATCCCTGACTTTTCAGATAGATCTTTACGCCTTCCCTGATCTCTTTATCGTCCTCTACTACCAGTACATGATTCATTTCCATTGCTTTTCCCTCCTGCATATCCTTATATTAGCTGCTAAATCTAAAGGTCTCAGATACAAGTTTCCAAAGATTTTCTAAAGAAAAACCGGCCTTTTCATTCAAAGACCGGTTCATTTTTATCTATTTACTTCGCATCCCACTGTGGCTGCTCTCTGAATGTGATCTCACCTGTCGCCGCGTCCATTCCGTCAACGATCGCCAGTGACTCTAACTGGAATCCGAGATTACGGATCATCCTTCCACCCGACTGGAAACCTTTCTCCACTGCGATCCCGATTCCCTCTACAGTAGCACCTGCCGACTGCACGATCTGGATCAGTCCCTGTAATGCACAGCCATTTGCAAGAAAATCATCAATAAGCAGTACATGATCTTCCGGAGAAAGGAACTTCTGTGCCACGATCACATGGTTCTTACACTTATGAGTAAACGACTCTACCTCTGCCACATACATATCACCATCTAAATTGATGCTCTGGGATTTCTTTGCAAATACGACCGGCACATCAAAATGCTGAGCTGCGATACAGGCAATTCCGATCCCGGATGCCTCGATCGTCAGAATCTTGTTGATCTGCTTATCTGCAAATCTTCTTTTAAACTCTGCTCCCATCTCATTCAACAGGTGAATATCCATCTGATGGTTCAGGAAACTGTCTACTTTCAGGACATTTCCTTCTTTTACAACACCGTCCTTCATAATTCTCTCTTCTAAAAAGTTCATTCTTCTACTTCCTCCTCTGTATGATCTTCAATTCCTGCAAAAATTCTTCTTAATAACTTTGAGTTGATCCAGAAAATGATCGAAACTCCAAATAATGCCCAAAATGGAAGAGCAAATGTGATCAACTGGAGATTCCATATTGATATACCGATCAACGCTATCATGATGGCTACCATCAGTATGGAAGACGGAAATCTTGCCAGTGTCAGCGTCAATGCATTACGGATGGTTCCCTTGATACTGTTCTCATATCTCGCGGTCAGTGCAAATGCATAAATCCCGACTGCAAGTACCAGCAGTTCCAGTGCTGCAAAGATCGCTCTTAACGCCATTCCCACAGAACCTTTGGCCGAACTCGTCAGATATAAATCTGCCCCCAGGAACCCCCCGATCACCAGCAGGATCAGCCAGATGATCGTACTCTTTTTAAAATTCTCTTTAAATGCCTTAAAAAAGCCTTTTACAATATATCCTTCCTCATTCTTTACAACCTTCAGCATCACCGTATACATCGCTGTCGTAGATGCACCGATCGTAAAAATCGGAAGAGAGCAGACCAGCCAAAGCACATTCAGACACATCATATCGAATATTCTTGACATACCACTTATTACCGGGTTATCCGTCACATCAAGTCTCATCGTTCATTGCTCCTTTATTTCATTCTTTATCCAAAAGTAAACTCTTTTAAGTATATCATATCTACATTCAAGAATACAACAAGGGAATAACAGGAATATAAGAAGAAACGCAGATTTAAGAGAATTTTTAGAAAAATAAAAAAAGAAGCGGGTGATGGGAATCGAACCCACGTATCCAGCTTGGAAGGCTGGTGTTCTACCATTGAACTACACCCGCGTCATCTCTGACACGAATGATATAATATCATATTATTTTTATTTTTGCAAGTATTTTTTATACTTTTTTTATTGCTATTTTAAAGCAAAATGTATATCATGTTACTTATCGGTAGACCCGACCCTAAAAAAGCGTTGTTGTAATATGACAGAATGGAGTATATTATGAATTTATCACAGTTAGGAAAGCTTCAGGAATTAAAAAAGCATCTTGATATTTTTCGTTCCAATCATCCCAAGTTTCCTCTTTTCCTTGGGGCTGTAACCCGCGAGGCTCTCGAAGAAGGCACGCTTCTTGAAATGTCCGTCACCACTCCCGAGGGAAAGCATTTTGAGACGAACCTCAAATTAAAACCGGAGGATCTTGAATTTATCCGTGCGATCCAGAGTATGACAAAGCAGTAAATCGCCTGGTTGTCTGTTCTCTGCTATGTGATCTTTTCTCGGTCTTTTCACCTGTTACAGAAAATATTCCGAAAGTTTTTTGACTTCTCAGCAGACACGTTATATAATAGTAAGTGTCGAACGAAAAAAGAAAAGGGGATAAAATCATGAGCAGAAGAACTGATAAAAAGAAATTAAAAAGAATGAATGAATCCGCAGTTTCCCAGGCTTCAGTCACAGTTGCAACTGTTTCCACGGTTAAGGCAGATGACGTAGCTCCTGCTGCAGAGACTACAGCACCGGTTTCCCAGCCGTCTGCAGCATATGATCTTTACATCCAGTATCAGGGAGCTGACTACAATGCTGAAGAGCTTGCCTCACAGATTCTTGAGAAATGCAAGGCAGAAGGCATGGACAGTGCTGATCTTAAGATCTATGTAAAACCAGAGGATAAAAAAGCATATTATGCATGTGCAGGAGGTAACAGCTACATCGAACTGTAATCCATTCTGCAACGTATCAGAGAGGGGCTTTATTCACCGTAATGAATCCCTTCTTTCTTTATCAGCAGAAAATCCGCAGAGCGAACTTTCCAGGTTCGTCCCTGCGGATTTTTTACTGTATATCATTTCAGATATCTTTATCTATGATTCCATTGATTCTATGATACACCGTTCTTTTTACAGATATCAGCCAGGCAGCAACGCTCACAATGTGGCTTTGTTCTCGCTGTGCAGACTTCCCTTCCATGCCACACCAGTCTGTGACAGAAATCACTTCCCTCTTCCGCTGGAATGATCTTCCATAATGCCATCTCCACCTTTTTAGGTTCTTTTATCCCATCTACAAGACCGATCCGGTTCACAAGACGGATACAATGGGTATCTGTGACGATTGCCGGCTTTCCAAATACATCTCCCATGATGAGATTTGCACTCTTTCTGCCCACCCCCGGAAGCTTTAACAATGCATCAAAATCTTCCGGCACTTTACCGCCATACTCATCTCGCAGCATCTTCATACAGGCACTGATATCACGTGCCTTGCTCTCCCCCAGTCCACAGGGGCGGACAATTTCCTTTATATCCTCCACCGCTGCATCTGCAAGAGCGGCTACATTCGGATACTTTTCAAAAAGTCCTTCTACAACTACATTCACCCTTGCATCGGTACATTGTGCGGCAAGCCTGACGCTGACCAGCAATTTCCATGCCTCATCATAATCCAGGGTACAATCCGCATCCGGATATTCCTTTTTCAATCTCTCGATCACTTCTAATGCCCGCTGCTTCTTCGTCATGACTTCACCCTCCCGTCTGCCTACTTATCTTTTTCTGTATATTTCTTTAATTCCTCCAGTACATCTTTAAATCTTGAAGATGCTGCTGTCGGGTTTCTACGCAACTGCTTCATTGCTCCTGCATGAGTTTCGTCCGATCTGGATAAGATCTTTTGCAGTTCTTTTGCCGCATTTTCTTTTAATTCTGCCAGCTCCAGGCGAAGCTTTTCCGGTACATCTCCTGCTGCTGTACGGAACTTTTCGGAGCGGTTCCCTGCTGCTGTACGAAGCTTTTCGGAGCGGTCCCCTGCTGCTGTACGCAATCTTCCCGGCATCTCGCCTGCTGTTGCTGCTGCACTGCGAAGCTTTTCAGGCACCTCTCCTGCTGCTGTACGAAGTTTTTCGGACATGTCTTCTGACGCCTCTCTGATCCGCTCCTGCAGCTTCCGGATCTGAACTTTCGTCTCATCCAACTGGGCAAGCATCTTCTTCATATCCATTGCCTCGTTGAAAGACTGGGTGAAATCCACCGCAGCCACAACCGTAAGAACAAATGCAAGTCCGTCTGCGATCGCCATCGGAATTTTCAGAATCACTTCTTCAATCGGAATATGCACAACTTTCACCATCATAATAGAGAAAACGCCCCAGCACAGAGAAGCAACCGGACAGATATATCCCTTTACATTGAATTTCAGATGGCTGTAATCCCAGTATCTGACATGGAACAGGGATTCCATGACCATCCCCGTAAAAAATTCCAGCAATGTCGCTCCTATCATCCCCATGATGAATACCAGCGGCAGATTATCTCTCACCGGCAACGTAATAATCAGTACACTGACAGCTCCCGAACCATACAGTGGGAGCATTGGACCGTGCATAAATCCACGGTTTACCCATCGGTGTTCCCTTAGCGATACATAACAGCTCTCCCAGATCCATCCAAAAAAACTGTATAAAAAGAAAAATAAAAGCCATTGAGAGAGTGTGTATACATTCATACCCACACCTTACTCATTCCGGTTTTCAATATCCATCAGCATATCCACTCTTCTCTGATGACGGCCACCCTCAAACTCTGTATCAAGCCATGTCTCCACAATCATCTTAGCCAGTTCTGCACCGACAACCCTCGCACCAAAGGCAAGAATATTGCAGTTATTATGAGCTCTGGACATCTTGGCTGTAAACGGCTCACTGCATACGGCCGCACGAACCCCTTTTACTTTGTTCGCAGCCAGTGAAATACCAAGACCTGTTCCACAGATCAGGATTCCTCTTTCAACTTCTCCTGATGCAACTGCACGTCCCACTTTCTCTCCATAAACGGGATAATCACAGCTCTCCGGTGAATTTGTCCCATAATCTACTACTTCATGTCCCTTCTCTTTCAGAAGTTCAATAATCTCTGCTTTCAGTTCCAGTGCTGAATGGTCATTTCCAATTCCAATTTTCATCCCTTTATTCCTTTCTTTTTAGAAAATTATGCCGGGCAAAAGATTCGTCCGGCTATCATGCTTAACGCTCTTATCATAGCAAATTTACTCCCAAAAGTAAATGCCGCACACCTCTGATTTACTCAGCAGGTATGCGGCATTTCTATTACCCGGATTATCTCCGATTTATACTTTCCGATCCGCTTTTATATCTTTTGGATATTTCAGCTCTCGAAATTCACATTAAATTCAAATCCTCAATTACTGGATCTCGTACCAGATGATTCCGTTCGGCTCCATCTCAAGATCGAAACTGCTTCCATCTCCACGATAGATTGTTGTACTCTGCGGATCATCTGTATTATTTACTACGCAGTATTTGTTATTCTTCGGATATGCGTGTACATCCACATTGTAGTTTGTGCTGAACCATTTCTTCAGCTCATCCTCGCTGTGAGTACTCCACATGATCGCACGATGAAGAACACGGTTGTTCTCAAAGCTATACGGAAGTCCGCTGATATATACAGCACGTCCTTTCCCATATTCATTAACAGCCATCTGAACTTCTTTGTCCTTCTGAACAAGGATTGTAGATCCTGCAAGTGCATAGATATTCTTCTTGCCCTCACCGAAATCAACACTCTCTGTCTCTTCCAGAATGAAATGCTCATGCTCATCCCAGTTATATTTATCATAACCAAGAGTAAATCCATGCTCTTCTTCAACTCCAAATACATCTGCAAGCTGGAAGAAACGTCCCTGGAACTGATGTCCTGTCGGCTCACCTACACCAATGATACCACCGCCGTTGTAAACAAACTTTCTGACAGCCTCAACGATGTGTGGATTTACCCACCAGTCTCCACCTGTATGTGCTGTATCAGCATCACCCACATTAATAAGAACATCAATGTCATCTAAGATGGAGCTGTCATCCAGAATATCCTGGAAACTGATGAACTTCACATCAAACGGTGCTCCTGACAGAGACTCGATGATTCCTGCATAAGAATAGTTCTGCTTCTGATACAGTGCATGATGTACCATGTGGCATCCCCATGCTCTCATCTTACCCCAGCAGTTAAGAACTGCTACCTTCTTAGCACAGAAAGGTGTTGTGCCTTTTACATTATCATACAGTGTACGGAACTCATCACATACCTGTGATACATAATCAATAAAATCCGGGAAGTCAAGTGCAAGCTTTAAGTATCCGCCGTATCCGATTCTGTCGATTGGCTTTCTTAAGATAGCTCTTCTTGCTGTTACCCAGTTATAACGTGCCTCTTTTACAGGATCTCCACCCTCATGGAATACATCCGGGAAGAAATACGGAAGAAGACGTCCTTCTGTATATTTTACTCCGTCAATATCGCTGATCAGTCTTAATGTAGAACCATTTCCCACACTACCTACAACTGCGTCAAGTCCAAGTGTCTTGAACTCTTCCATGAACGGCTCTGTTCCGATCCAGTGATCTCCCAGGAACATCATGGCTTTCTTTCCACACTCATGAGTAATGTCTACCATCTCTTTTACGATCTTGGCAACTTCTCTTCTCTGGAATGCCTGGAAATCCTGATACTCTTTGCTCGGAATACGGTACTGGTTGTTGTAGTATCCCTGATCGATAATATACTCAGCACGGAACTTGTATCCGACTTCTTTCTCAAACTGCTCTAAGATATATGGGCTTACAGAAGCTGAATATCCATACCAGTCTACATATTTCTCTCTTGCAAGCTCATCAAAGATCAGTGTGAACTGATGGAAGAATGTGGTAAAACGAAGTACGTTTACATACGGATGATCCTCAATAAACTTTCTCAGACGCTTCATTGTATACTCATGCGTCTTTGGCTGACGTACATCAAATGTGATCTGATGCTCAACATCTTTCCAGTCATTTGTAACTGCATTGTACATATGCACCGGATCCCACATAATATAAGCAAGGAAACTTACTGTATACTCATGGAACGGAACAGCAGCAAGTGTAACCTTTCCTGTCTCTTCACTGTAGTCCCATTTATCTGTCGGAACAACTTCTCCTGTTGTTCTGTCGATTACTTCCCACCAACGTTTGATATCATCTCTTGTATTCGGTTTCAGCATATCCGGGTAAAGTCCCTTCATTACTTCCACTTCAAGAGTTTCAGACTCTGCTGTATAGAAAGGTGTCATAACATACATCTGCTGAATTTCTTCCGGATTGGCTTCAGCCCATGCATTATCTTTACGAGTTGTATAATATGTTGAATAAATTTCTGCATCTGCATCTTTCAGCTCTGTAGGGAAATCTGTTCCATCGCAATCACGGATTGCATCAGCACCCCAAAGCTTCATTAATTCCAGTGTCTGTGGCACTACGTCCAGATCAGTAGGAATTGTAACGAGTCCTTTTGATTTCTCCATTGAATTATCCTCTTCTATTCTTTAAATACTCTGATTTTTAGTTTATATAAGGAAATCTGCCATCGGCAGATTTCCTTATGCTTTCTTATCACAGGTATCCTTCCTGCAATGTAGACAATTATTTATATTTGCTGTTGTAAAATGCCAGCAGTCCGACCAAACCTGCAAGACCTACGATCTCAGTAAGAAGACCCTTTGGTCCGATATTTCTCTGTCCGACAATGATAAGGCCGATACAAACAACGAAAATCACGATAACAACAATCGCAGTGATAATCTTTTTAGTTCTTTCATTCATTGTAAATACCTCCTTAACCTTTCAATCCACCCAGAGTCATTCCCTGAGTAAGTGTCTTCTGTACACACATATACAGAATCAGAACAGGAAGCATAACGATAACCAGTCCTGCGTACATCTGACCATACTGAACTGCTGATTTCTGAGCAGCCATCAGGTTCATAAGACCTACCGGCAGAGTCTTCAACTTGGCATCTGTCAGCAATGTCATGGAAATTACATACTCATTCCAGAATGACAGGAAGTTGAAAAGAATGATCGTTACGATACTTGGTTTTGCCATCGGGAAGATGATCTTAACCATTGTCGTAAAGTATCCTGCACCATCCACATAAGCTGCTTCCTCGAAGTCTTTTGCAAGACCACTGAAGTATCCTGACAGCAGGTAGATTGTGAACGGAAGTGCCGTTGCCATATATACAACCGCCAATATGAACAAGTTATTTAGGAAGAAGCCTCTTCCGATCATCTGTCTGAGTGACTTGTCCCAGTTGTTCAACATAAGGAAGATCGGTACTACGATGTAACTTACGTTGATGAAAAGTCCTGCCATGAAGAGCAGATTCCAGAACTTACATGTACGGAACTTAAATCTTGACAGTACATAAGCTGCCGGAAGTGCAACTGCGATCAGCATTGCAATCGCAAGTGCTGTAACAATCACAGAGTTCAGGATGTAAGATCCCATGTCTGCTTTCGTCCAGGCATCTACAAAGTTCTGAAAATAAAGTTTCTCAGGAAGTGTCCACGGATTTCCGTAGAATTCCTTATTCTGCTTTACCGATGCAAGGAAGACCCATGCTACCGGCACGATGATTGTAATTGCAAGAAGAATCAGGCAAATATACACAATCAGTTTACTAAAGCCAAACGGTTTTTTTGATGTATTCTTTTCCATTCCGATTCCCCTTTCCTTAAATTTCTACTTCCTGACGTTTTGTTGCAACGTTCAGCAGTCCGGCAAGTGCAAAGGAGAACAGGAATACTGATACACCGATTGCCATACCATATCCATATGAAGAGTTTGTATAAGCCTCCTGGTACATATAGCTCAGGAATACGCTGGAAGCTCCGTCCGGTCCACCACTCGTCATTGCTGTAACGAGAAGGAAACTCATGTTGATCGTACTGATTACGAAGAATGTAAGTGTTGTTCTGATATTTGTCCAGATCAACGGAATCGTAATTGTAAAGAACTGATAAATCTTACCTGCTCCTTCAAGGCTGGCAGATTCGTACAGACTCTCTGATACGTTCGCCATACTTGCCATATACATTACCATGTAATATCCAATGGCCTGCCATACCATGGCGATCACAATACTGTAAATAACTACCTTCTGATCACCAAGCCAGAGGATCTGATCATCACTGTGCTTGAAGATTCCGATGATGGAATTCAGAAGTCCTGTATTTGGTTTGTAGATAGCAGAGAAGATAGCACTGATAACTACGATTGAAAGGATATTCGGGATATAGAAGATTACTCTGAAGAATCCCTGTCCTTTGATTTTTTCTCTTGAAAGTATGTATGCAAACACTAACGCAAATGCAAATGTAATGATCGTAACTAATACAATCAGAAGAATCTGGTTCTGGAACGCCTGATAGAACTTCTGATTCTGTAACAATGATTTAAAGTTGCTCAGTCCTACAAATGTCTTGTTATCTGTATATCCGCCCCATTTATATAAGGAAATACGGAAGATTTCGATCGTAGGAACAATCATAAATAAGATAAATAATATTGCTGCCGGGGCCAGGCAACAGAATACGAACAGCCCCTTGCCTTTTCTTTCTTTCATTGGTTCATCTCCAATTCTATAAATCCGTTTCATTGAATAACCGCCGCCATCCAACGGCTATTCATACCGTCATAGCAGATATCGGCATTAAAACAGGCGGTGAAGAGATTTCACCGCCTGCCTCACCTGTGAGATTCCTTCCAAATCATTTTATAGTTGTAAGGAAATTCCCGGTAATTTATTCAGATTATTTTAAAGCAGCACGAAGTTTGTCGCTATCTTTCTTAATCTGATTTACCCAGTCGTCTTCTGTCTTGTCACCAGTTACAAGAGAGTTAACCGGATCAAAGAATGTTGTACGAACTGTTACACCTTCTACTGGATCTGTTGTAGCGAATGCATCCATAACAGCCACAGCACCTGTATCATAGATTGAGTAGTACAGTTTGTTGTCTCCGTCAAGCTTGTCAGACATTCCTTCGATTGGCTGGATTGCTCCAGATTTAGCGAAGATCTCTGCTGCTGCATCAGAGTACATATAAGCGATAAATTCTTTTCCAAGATCTTTGTTCTCAGCACCTGATGGCATCCAGATCTGCTCGAAGAATGTATAGGAAGCTCTCTCTCCGTCTTTCTCTACTGCCGGAAGAGCTGTGAATCCCCACTCGAATCCGTCTGCTCTCGGAGCGTCTGCCATCTCACCGATTACCCAGTTACCATTTGGCATGAACAGAGCTTTGTCATCAAGAACAAGCTGCTGGTTGTTACGGAAGTCATTGTCGTTAGCATTTGCTGTAGTTGTTGGCTCAACGTGAGCAGCAAGCTTTGTAACGATATCGAATGCCTTCTTAGCTCCGTCTGTATCCCAGATTCCTTCACTATAGTTCAGAGCCTTTGTGAAGTCTTCTGATCCCATTGTCTCATGCAGTAATGCATAGAAGAATGCATCAAAGTATCCTGTTGTAGGATATGTGAAGAGTGAGATTCCTTCAGCTTTTGCCTTGTCAGCAAGTGCCCACATGTCATCCCATGTCTGCGGTACATCCCATCCTTTTGTCTTGAACAGGTTTGCATCGTAGAACAGTCCACATGGTGAGTAGAACATTGGCATCAGGTATGTCTTTCCGTCTCCGTAAGGATTAACGATGGAGTTCTCTGTGAATCCTGGAAGGATCTTGTCTCCAACCTTAGCGTCCTCACCCGGTACAGTCATATCAAGAACGTCTGTAAGTTCCTCTACGTTGTTGTCCTTGATGAATGTCTCTGTGATAGCTGACTCAGAACCAACAGCTCTCATGATTACGTCCGGATACTCTCCAGATTTCATCTGTGGCTGAATGATATCCTCGATGTTCTTGTCGATTGTAAGCTCAACCTTAACACCTGTCTCTTTCTCGAATGCAGCCGCAACATCGTTCCACATATCTGCACCGTATGCTGTCTCAACTACTGCAACCTTTACTACCTTATCACTGTCTGAATTTCCTTCAGATTTCTTGTCTCCACATGCTGCAAGTCCGAAAACCATAGTACCTGCAAGCACAAGGCTGATAAGTTTTTTCTTTTTCATTTAAATAGTTCCTCCTTATAACTTTTTCCAGTTTTACTTGGTATGTCTATCATATACTATTTCTCCCTCTTTTTCAACCTTTCTTTTTGCCTTTTTTTTTATAAATCTTGCTTTTTGGACTATTTCCCAATATCACCATATCTTATGACCCCCAAAAATGTTTTTTCATATTCTTTTGTTATTTTTTCACACACTGACATAAAAAAAGTTCCGTTTTTTTGCCAAACTCTCCCGAATCCTGTTGAATCAACCTCTAAAATTCTTTATAATATTTGCATAACCAGTTGAAATCGTTTTCAAGACAATATTTCTAAATTTTGTGGAGGACACCTATGGGTAATATACGACATACTTTTACTTCCCCCTTAAGGCATGACCACACCTGTCATCTTCTGTATTCTACCTATTCAAAATATGAAGAGGACTGGAGCAGTTATCCGCACACACATTATTTCACAGAACTTTTTTTCGTGCTGTCAGGAAGCGGCAGTTTTCTTGTTGAAGACGAAACCTTTCCGATCGCAAAACACGATCTGATCGTGATCAACCCGAATATCACCCACACCGAAAAATCCAGCCTCGAAGACCCGCTGGAATATATTGTACTGGGTGTGGATGGTCTGAATTTTGTCATTGACGATGCAAATGAATATCTTCTGTTCCATTCCGATGAAATGAAAGACCGGCTTGATTTCTATTTCCGTACGATCCTGGAAGAGACAGAGAACTCGCAGAAAGATTACGAAAAGGTCTGCCAGAATCTGCTGAACATCCTGGTCGTCCATCTTTCCCGCTACGCTTCCTCTTCTGTAGAGATTTTTCCGTTCCATAAGATGGAATCCCGCGAATGCAGCCGGGCAAAGCGTTATATTGATTCTTCTTTCCAGGAAAATATTACATTGGATAAACTTGCAGAGATTGCACAGATCAACAAGTATTATTTTTCTCATACTTTCACAGAAACCTATGGGATCTCTCCGATGAATTATCTGACCCAGAAGCGGATCTTTACCAGTCAGGAACTGCTGACTTCCACCGATATGAGTCTTGCACAGATTGCACAGCAATGTGGATTTTCTTCCTCCAGTTACTTTACGCAGTGTTTCCGTAAATCCTGTGGTATGACACCGACTGCCTACCGCAAGCAGTTTCTGCGAAACCAGTGATCCGAAAATTTCTCAGACGAAAAAGGAGTACCGCACATCGCGATACTCCTTTTCTTTTACAGAAAATTCTTAAATTTTCCTTTTTCATCTTACCTTTCGGAAAGAATCTTTATCTTCTTTTACGTCTGCGTGTCACAACTGTAACAACAGCACCTGCTGCCAGCATTGCCATAGCTCCCCACAGAATCAGCGGAGTAGCATCTCCGGTCTTTGCTGCTTTGTCGGATGAAGTTGTTCCGGCATTGGTTCCTGATGTAGAACCTGCGGTATTATTTCCTGTATTGTTGCCAGTATTTGTACCGTTGTTGTCACCCTTGTTGTCGTCACCCTTATTATCGTCGCCCTTGTTGTCATCGCCCTTATTGCTGTCGTCACCTTTGATCTTTGTAACGATCACATCCACGCTGACTTCAAGACCATCCGGATTTTCAAACTCATCACCAAGAACAAGTTCTCCTGTCAATGTATAAGTTCCCGGAACATCTGACTTGTAAGCACTCAGATCCCAGTCAACATCAACCATTGCGGTTGTTCCATCCTTAAGTTCTACTTCAACCTGTCCCGGAAGTCCGAGAGCGGTTGCAAGAGTTCCTTCTTTTACAGAAATATCATCCAGTTTTGCATTTACAATGGATTTAATTTCTTTCTTCGGTTCCGGCTTCGGCTCTTCTGCCTTCTTCGCAACTGTCACTTTTACAGAAGCTGTCAGGTTCTTCGGATTTGTAATATTATCTGCAAAGGAAAGGGTTCCTTCCAGAGTATAATCACCTGCCGTATTTCCATCATAGCTGTCTGTATTCCACGTAACACTTGCTGTTCCGGTTGTTCCGTCTGTATAGGTTACTTCTACCTCTGTCGGAAGATTCAGTTCTGATACAGCCGTTCCGTATGCAACTTTTTTCTTATCCAGTTTTGCAACAGACTTGATCTCATACTGCTTCTTCGTAACTGTTACCTGGATAGAAGCTTTCACGCCATCTGGGTTCTCCATGTTCTCACCCATTGTCAGGGTTCCTTCCAGTGTGTAAATTCCCGGTGTTGTCTGATAATCACCTTTCGCCCATGTTACGGCTACTTCTTCATTCAGATTTCCTGTCACTGTGACAGTTACTTTCTCCGGTAATTCAAGATCCTTAAATGCAGTTCCTTCTTCTACAGAAATTCCTGCCGGATTGGTTACGCTGAGTACATTCTTTGTTGTCTCACCACCACCGTTATTCTCAATCGTAAATGAGAACTGTTTCGGAAGCACTGACTGTCCTGTTGCTGTCTTTGCAACGATCTTAACAACATAGGTACCGTCATTCAGGTCACTGAGTGTGTACTCTGGCTTTGTGGTATTGCCTTTCAGCTCACCGTTTACATAAACGTCATAGCTTGCGAAGGAAGAACCTTCTTTTAATGTCCATGTGAGTTTTACAGAATTATCACTGACTGCTGTTTTTGTAATGGACTCGATCTCACCTGCTACTGTTCCGTCAGCAATTGTTGTTACATTGCCGATCTCGATGGCCTTCGCTGATGCCTCACCTGCATTGCTCAGGGCGTATACCTTGAAGTTGTAGGTTGTTCCCGGTGTCAGGTTTTCCAGTGTTGCGGCTGTGCCGCTTACTGTCATCTCGATTCCGTTCTCTGTATCAGATACTCGATACTGTGCTGCTCCTGAAACCTTGTCCCATTTCAGCACAACCTTTGTGCTTTCAACAAGAACTGCAGAACCTGTCTGGTCTTCTACTACAGGAACTGCCGGTGTGCCAAGTGCTGTGATCGCCTCATCCAGTGCTGCTTTCTTTGCATCCACATCAGTCTGTTCTGCACCCGCATCATTCATAGTCTCAACCGCTGCATCATAAGCCGTTTTAAATGCATTCCATTTCGTCTCCTCATAGGCTGACTTAGTAAGTGCTGAACCTGTCTCAATCGATGTCTGGAGTGCTGACTTATCAACCGTTACACCTTCACCCGGTGAAAGGATCTTCAGGTAATCCAGGTTGACCTGATATTTTCCATCACGTGCAACTGCTACACACTTAATCGTATGCTCACCATTTGTAAGATCTGTCTTTGAGAAGATCAACTGCTGGTTATCTCCGCTGCTTGAACCATTCAGCGAATAATTATCGATTTTTGCATTATCAACATAGATATCAAAGCTTGCAAAGTTGGCATGCTTCTGAGAATAAACCTCTACACCTGTTCCATTGAACGTGTATTCAAAATAGCTTCCCGCCGCACTTGAATCATTTCCGGTTTCTGTCTTTGTTCCGCCATGATGTTTTGTCTGTTCTCCTGCCCAGTTAGACCACGTTCCACTCCATTTGATCTCACTGTTCGTTGTTCCATAGTTTCCTGACGCCGGTACGGTACCGTCTTCTACGATCGTCTCGACATCTGCCACATCCTGTTTAATTGCAACCTTCAGTTCCATCGTTCCGCTCTTTGCAGCATCTGCATTGGAGGTTGCTGTGATCGTAACCGTTCCGTTCTTGCTTAAGAATGTTACCAGTCCGTCTGCATCTACTGTTGCGATACTGTCATCGGATGTACTCCATGTAACTGTCTTGTCTGTTGCATCCTCCGGCTCTACTGTTGCTTTCAGCTGTAACGTACTGTCCGCTTTTGATACTGTAGTCACTCCGGACTTAGAGCTTACTGTCACACCTGTCGGTGCTACCAGTGTTGAATCCAGGATTTCAAATGCATCCAGCTCGATCTTTGTATTGGAGCTTGCTGTCTGCTTCTCATTGAGTACTTTCAGCTGGATCGTATGGATTCCTGCTGTAAGGTCTTCTTTGCTGAAGTACTCTTTCTGCCGCACTGTGCTTGCACTGTATGTATCAACAACTCCCTGTGACACACCGTCAATAAATACTTCGATCTTACCTCTGTCCTTATTGGTACAACCGATCACTTTGATTCCTGTTCCCTTAAATGTAAGAGTCGCAGTCTCGCCGCCATTCGGATTCTGCAGATACGCGATCGTATCCATATAGTTTACATTCTTGTCCTGCGTCCAGTTGCCCCAGTCACCTACATATGCAATTCTTTCGTCTGCATTGTCGATCTTGCCTGCTCCAACCGGCTCTGCCTCAGTCACTGCTGCACTCTTTTCAGATTCATTTCCTTCTATAACTGCAGATACCTGGTACTTCATCGTTCCAAGTGTCTTGTCTGCTGTTGTATCTGTATAAGTTGTCGTTGTCAAGCCTGTCTCAATGCAGATCACATCACCATTTGCTACCTGACGGTATACATTGTATGTTACGTTGCTTCCCTCTTCTGCGGTTACGGCATCCCAGGAAAGTTCTACATTCTCAGCGTCTGCACGGAGTGCTGTCAGTCCTGTTGGAACTGCTATCTCAGCGGATGCCGGGATATCTTTTAATGTATAGCTCTTTCCGGCTTCTGTTGCGAAAGAGATCCGGTTTTCTTTTACAGGTGTCACATCGACTACCTTTCCGTCGCTGTCTACCACGGTTGCAAGAGATGCATTCTTTGTCTGTACTACTGCTTCTCCGCCATTCTTGGAAAGGATCGTAGCGGTTGTTACATTTCCGTCTGCCCAGTCCATGGATACTTCAAAGCTGCCCTGTGCAACCAGTCCGTTTACACTTCCGTTAGCCCAGTCATCCGGAACTGCCGGAAGAAGGTTGATGTATCCTGCATTGCTCTGCAGAAGCATCTCAGCCACACCGGATGTATAACCGAAGTTACCATCGATCTGGAAATATCTCGGCTGATGATAGTCGAACAGGTTTGCATAGATCCCACCGTTGAACAGGTTCTTGATGATCTGATAAGCTTTATTTCCATCACCCAGTCTTGCCCAGCTGTTGATTCTCTGTGCCATTCCCCATCCGGTACTTGCATCTGTACGGTTCTGCATCGATACCTTTGCTGCTGCAAACCATTCTGCATTATCCTCTGTAATGAGGTCTCCCGGGAAAAGTCCGAGAAGGTGGGACATATGACGGTGGTTATATCCTTCACCGAGTGTTGCTCCACTTGCATTATGGTTAAAGGTTGTCTCTGTATACCATTCTTTAATCTGTCCGCTGTCGCCGACCTCGATCGGTCCTTTCAGATCTGCCTGGTTTGCTTTCCATGTAGCTACCAGTTCTTCATCTGTTCCGAGGATCTCCGCTGCTTTGATCGTATCCTCGTATAACTGCCAGATCAGCGTCTGCTCATAAGTATTGCCACTTGTGACCGGTCCATGCTCCGGTGAATATGCCGGTGAAGATACCAGCTTTCCATCACTGTCACGGACAAGCATCTGATCATACAACCTGGCCTCTTCCTTCATCATCGGATAAATATTGTCTCTCAGGTAAGAAACATCTCCCGTATACTCATAGTAAGACCAGCAGTTCTGTAAGATCCACGGTACTGCTGCCGGTGACCATCCCCAGCTGAAACTCCATCCAGGGCAGGTCCATCCGAACGGGTTGTTCTGCGTATGTGCCATGAATCCATTTTCCTGACCATCGGCACTGGAAACTCCTGCATAGATCGCTGCGGTCACACGCCCCGGTTCTCTGAGGGCATCCACATAATCAACCAGTGGTTCAGCACACTCTGCCATGTTCGTTGAGTATGTCGGCCAGTAGTTCATCTGTAAGTTTACATTCATATGGTAATCTGAATGCCATGGAGAGTTGTTCGCTCCGACCCACAGTCCCTGAAGGTTGGAAGGAAGTGTCTCTCTGACATAACCGTTTCCATCTGTCCTTGTCTCTCTTGAAGACTCGATGGTCATAAATCTTCCATACTGGAACAGCATGACTTCCAGCTGACGTCTTTCAGCTTCTGATGCAGTTCCTGCCTTATATGCAGAAAGAAGTGCATCTGTCGTCTTTTTTGAAATGGTCTGTCCCAGATCCAGGTCGACACGGTTGAAGATATTCTGATAATCATTTACATGATTTGCTTTCAGTTCTTCATAAGTCTTAACCTTTGCCTGATCCACATACCATTTTACACGGTTTGTCAGCTCATCTGCCGTCTCACCTGTTCTGTAGCTCGGATATTCATCCTTGTAATCTGTTCCCATGGAAGTGATGATCGTAACCTCACTTGCACCGGAAACACTTACCTTTCCATCCCCATCTGTCACTGTACCGCCATTGTCGGTAATAACCTGGGTCTGGGATGAAAATTTCATCTGGTTGTCTGTGAGCTGTCCGTTGACGGAGATCCGTCCACCTGACACGGTTGTATTCCATGTTCTCTTATAGCCGTTCTCTCCGATGGAATTGGAAGCTCCTCCGCTTGTATTATCCGGTTCTACACTCACATCCAGGCTGATCTTTTCAGATCCGTCTGCTGTGATATGAGTCACGATGACATTATCCGGATAACTTGTGAAGTTCTCTCTTGAATAATGAGTACTTCCCTTGTCATAGTTTACACCTGCGATGGCTGTATTCAGATCCAGGTCGCGGCTGTAATTGCTTACATCACTGTTGGATGATACATTTTTGAAATCGATATACATATTTCCCCAGCTAAGGTAATATCCATATCCGTTTGTTCCTGCATCATCACTTAAACCAACAAGGTTGCTGTTGGCAAGTTCGATCGCGGAGCTGTCCTTTCCGTTTGCGAAATAATTGTGGATCTGAGTCATGGTAGATCCGTTATTCCCCTTATTCGCCAGGTTACCTCCATTGTAGTTCGGTCTGTTGGTGCTTGGTCCTCCTGACCAAAGCGATTTGTCATTGAGCTGGATACGTTCTCTGGTGATTCCGCCGAATACTGTTCCACCGATCCCGCCATTACCGATCGGAAGCGACTTTTCCTGCCAGCCTTCGTAATACTTGGTAATGTCTGCCGGACTTGTATACCACAGCTTCAGATCATTGTCACCAGTCTGCTGCGTTGCAGCGACCGGTTCCGCATTGACCTGCGTTGCCATATACGGCAGAGACGTCACAGCCATTGCTGCTGCACAGGCACTTGCAAGTACCCGCCATTTCATTTTTCTTCTCATAATACCCCTTTCTGATACGTTCTTGATGTATCTTATTTATTGTCACGAAATTCCTCTGCCTTCGTATTTCTTCAGGCAGACTCCTCCCAGTGTCCAATTATCTACATTATAAAGCTTTTCTTTTGATCATGCTTGTTCAATTTAATCTTTATAATCGCTTATTTTGTCAAATTCAGAACCTCGGATTCACATTTTATTTATATTTTTTAAAAAATTATTCACACTTTTTGTATTTTTCGGTACATTTTTTCTTTATTTCTGTTATAATACACATTAATGATTATTATTTGTGCTTATATATGGAGGATTTTTTTACACATGAAGAAAAAAACTACCGTTCAGTCAATAAATAAACATTCCACTCCTCCTTCTGAGGAAACTAAGATTCAGAAACACGAAGTACCTGGATTAATGACATTGTCCGATTCCATTCTGTCCGGTGCTGTTGTTGAATATCGTAAAGCCGGTTATAGTTTTGCCCGGCACTTACATACAAATATTGAGATTTATCGGATTCTTTCCGGTGAATGTTATATGGATATCCAGTCGGAAACCATCCACTGTACAGAGGGTGAGTTTATCATGCTGCTCCCGGATGTGATCCATTCTTTCTATCTGAATGATACATCGGACTGTGAATTTCAGCATATTCACTTTAATCCTGAGATGTTTTCCACGATTGTTCTTGAAGATGAGGGAGTTTTTCCTATCACTCTGATGCACGCGATCCTCTTTTCTGCCCAATTCTATTACCGAATGGAATCGGATCCGGTCATCAATGAACATCTTCAGAAGCTCATTACGCTCTATGCTTCATCCAACAGTCTCTTCTCTGCTGCAAATATTAACGTTGCACTGATAAACCTGATGTTGTATATCCTTGACCACACAGAAACAGAGCGTGAATTTTCCGAACCACAGCTTCAGAACAGTTACGTGGCTTATACTCTGAATTACGTTCAGGAACATTTTACCCAAAAGATCCGTCAGGAGGATATCGCCTTACAGCTGCATATCTCTGTCCGCTATCTGAGTAAGATCTTCAAGAATTATATGGGGGTAACCCTTTCTAATTACATTAACATTTACCGGATCAACCGTTCCATTGAATTAATGCAGAATACAAGTCTGACACTGACAGAGATTGCCCTTCAGGTCGGCTTCAAAGATTCCCAGCATTATTCCAAAGTCTTTATGAACGTGGTAAATGCAACACCGTCACATTACAGAAAAGCAATTTTGAAATAAAAACCACAAAAAAATTCCTTCTAGGAAACCCCCGGAAGGAATTTTTTATTCTTTTATTGCATTGAAAATTCGGAACTCACTTCAGATTAGTTTGTTCTTCTTCTCTTTGCCATTACTACAACAAGTCCTGCTGCCAGGCAAAGCATCGCCATTCCAGCTACATTTGCTGTATCACCGGTCTTGGCTGCTTTCACTGCATTTGATGTGCCGTTTCCGCCATTTGCAGTACCGTTGTTGGAAGAACCATTATTCTTTGATCCTGCATTTGTATTGCCGTTGTTATTTCCGCCATTATTATTGGATCCGTTATTATCGTCCTTCTTGTCATCACCCTTATTGCTGTCATCTTTCTTATTATCATCTTTTGCTTTCAGGGCTTCTTTCGCTTCTTTTATAGACTGTACTGCTGCATCAATCTCGTCCTGAGTTGCATCTGGATCCTGAAGAACTGCATTGGCTGCATCAATTGCTGACTGAAGGGCTGCAAGTGATGCGGCTGTATACTTGTCTGTTGCTCCGACAACTTCTGTTGCATCTGCAACCGCCTTTTCAAGCTCCTCTTTTACAACCGGTGCTTTCTTCTCTTCGAGTGCTGCCTTTGCTGCATTTACAGCTTCAACCTGTGCATCTACCTCTGCCTGGGTTGCGTTGTCATCAGCCAGAACTCTATTGGCTGCATCAATTGCTGTCTGAAGAGCTGCGATGGATTCTTCTGTATACTTGTCTGTCAGGGCTGCTTCACCCTCTGCTGCTTTCACTGCAAGTCTCAGTGCAGATTTGTCTGCCTTCTCTTTCAGTGCTGCAATCTTAGCTTCTACATTTGCTTTTGCATTGTCAACTTCTGTCTGAGTTGCATCTGCTTTGTTGTAAACTGTCTGAGCTTCATCTACAGCATTCTGAAGTGCTTCCAGAGAAGCCGGTGTATAAGCGTCTGTCTGTGCGAGCTTCTCATTTGCTGTATTGATTGCTGCAAGCAGATTTTCCTTTGCAACTGTCATTGCATCTTTTGCAAATGTTACTGCAATCGTATGGTTGGCTGTTACATCTGAGAATGTATATTCTGTTACAACGTTAACTGCAGTTCCATCTACTGTAAGGCTGTCTACATGGTATCCTGCATTTGGAGTAATCGTGAATGCTTTGGATGTTCCTTTGTAAACCTTTGTTGCTCCTGTCGGTGCGATCGTTCCACCATTATCTGCTGTTGCTGTGATTGTAAACTGTGTCTGGATGTCAGCAATCTTTGCTGTGATATCATCTTTCTTTGCATCTACATCTGCCTGAGAGCTTGCTGTTGTCAACCGCTTTCCTGCATTTACAAGTTCCTGAAGTTCTACAAGTGCTGCTGCAGAATATTTATCTTTATCTGCTGCATTGAGGATTGCCTCTGCATTTGTGATCGCTGTCTGAAGTTCTGTAAGGTCAGCTTCGTCTGCCAGTTTTACTAACTCGATATCGAATTTATCTGTCTGTGGTGAATCTCCGTCTGGTGCTGTAAATACAAGAGTTCCTGCTCCTGCAGTTGTAACAACCATGTTAAATTCAACAGTCTTTGCCTGAAGCACATTATTCACCTTGGAGTTCGGTGTTGCCACCTGACTGGCAGTGATCTTTCCATCCTGCTCACTCCATGCAAGTTTGTTCGTATCAGAACCACTTCTATAAGTTACTGTTACTTTATAAGTTCCTGCTACCGGTGCATTATAAGCATAAGCAACTGAATCTGCTCCTGTAGATGTCTTATTCAGAGAATTAATATACTTTCCATTGCTTGCCCAAGCTTCTGAGTTTACTTCGCATCTCCACTCTGTTGCTCCGCATGCCTCAGTAATTGTTGTTGCGTGCTCTGCTTCCAGAGTCTTTATCGTTCCCTTTGTTGTCGGGAATTCAAATGGATTTGCTGCAGTATAATTTGTAAATGCAAATGTTGCCTCAATTGTATGAGCTGCAGTTACATTTTCAAATGTATAGGAAGTTCTCTTTCCTACGGATGTTCCGTCAACTTTAACATCGCTGACTTCATATCCATCATTTGCCGTGATCGTGAATGTTGCACTTTCACCTTCTGTAACAGATACCTTGCCGTCTGCAAGACCTTCTGCTGTGATCGTACCGCCTTCACCTGCTGTTGCTGTGATATCATAAGACTCAACTGCAACGTTCTTTGGTGTAATTTCAAGTTTATCAAGCTGCGGTGCACCGCTGTTATCTACCGGCTGAAGGATCAGCGTTCCTTCTCCTGCTTCTGTTACAACAATATCAAACTCAACTGTACCAACAGAAAGCACATTATTTACTTTTGTATGTGGAGTTGTTATATTTCCGGCTATAATCTTATTGTTTGCTTCTGACCATGCAAGTTTATTTCCGTTATTGGTGTCTCCACTACGATAAGTTGCAACCACGTGATATGTACCTGGTTTTTTTGCATTGTATGCATACTCAACTTTATCTGTACCTGTATTGGTCTTATTCAATGAATTAATATACTTACCATTGCTTGCCCAATTTTCTGAGTTAACTTCACATCTCCACTGTGTGTCTCCACAGGCTTCTGTAATGGTTGTAGCAAACTCTGCTTCCAGGATTGCACTTGTTCCGTTCTTCCACGGGAACTGGAATCTGTCATCTGCCGTATATTGCGTACGTACTACAAGAGCTTCTTTAGCTGCATATAATGTAGAATATGCATTTTTGATCTGTGTATCTGTAGCATTTTCATTTGCTGCAACAGTCTTTGCTGAGGAAAGTGCTGCTGTAAATGATGTCCATCCTTCTGAATAAAGATGTTCTTTTAATCCTTCAGATTCTGTGATCAATGTATTAAGTGAATCTCTTGTAATTGCATCAGCATCAAGAATTGTTACCTTGGCTGAGCTTGCAAGTCCGATTACCGGGCTGCTGCTTGAAAGCTCCAGTGTAAAGTATACATCTCCATCCGTTGTCGGCACACGGTTTGCATGTGCTGCAGGACTGATCACTTTCTCAGATTCTCCATTCTCAAATACAACCTCCGGGATCAAACCTGTATTAAAGTGCTTCTGTATCGCACTTCCCGGATTTGGTTCCAGTCTTGCTGTAATCTTACCTGTTGTTCCTCCTACACGCCTGATTTTTACTGCCAGATCACTGTCTTCATTCATCGTATAAGAGTCATTTTCGATCTCCAGCATACCTTTTCCGCCATTGTTGATGACATAGGCTGCCTCGACACCGATTGCTGCTGTTGTCCTTGCTACCAGCTTCAGTGTATGATGTCCGTTTTTCAGATCCGCCGACTCAAAAATCTTTGCTCCTGTTGATCTTGCAGTATCATGCGTATCAATCGTTGCAACCGGAGTATCCATATCATCAATATAGACATCTGCCTGACCATGATTCGGGTCTTTTGTTCCCATCAGATATACTTTTGTTCCATCAAAGGTATAAGTAAATTCTGCACCCGCTTTATTTGACCAGGTATTCTGACCATTAATATAAGTAGTTCCTGTCTGTGGATTCCATCCTGAATCACTGAATGTAAACTTCTTTGTATCATTAACGCTTGTTGAATCCATTCCATCAGGAGCTGCTCCACTCAGCTGAAAGCCTTTGCTGGCTTTATAAACTCCAACTTCGCTAAGCTGCGGAACTTTCCCTGTTGATGTTCCGACAGTAATTTTTACCTGAGTTGCAGATATTGGTGATGTTCTGATCAGTCGTTTTGATCCAACCGTCACACCACTTTCCATGGTCTGCCAGCTTGCATTGTCATTTTCTTTGTATTCAACTTTATAGTTATTGATATGCTGTCCATTCTGGATTGCCTCTTCGATTGATACGACATCAAATCTCTTTGCAGAATCCCATTTGATTGTCAGGCTTCCACTTGTTGTACCATTATCTGTTGTCCAGTATGTAGCATCATCGTCATCAACTGCATTTCCCGGCTTGAAGTCAATATCATTGCCGCGGACATTGCTTGCTGTAATTGTTGTTCCATTTGCTTTTGCAAGATTGGTTCTGAATGTATCCTGAACATTCTGACCAAATTCCACAACACGATCCAGAATCGCCTGGTCTACTTTTCCCTCATTATTCGGAGGCACATTCAAAAGTAAGGTTGCGTTATGACCAACTGATCTAAAATACATCTCTGCAAGGTTTGTCAGAGTTCTTGGAGTATTTTTCTGTGTTCCCCAGAACCATCCAGATGTAATTCTTGCATCAGCCTCCGGTACTGTCCAGTGATTACCATCTTCATATCCATTGGAATATCCGTCTGTCGGATCTCCTTTGTAATCTCCGGCACGCTGGCTTTCATCATTGTAAATCTGACCATTACTGATTCTTGATTTTGCCCATGTGGTATCATCTGCAAATCCATTTTCATTTCCGATCCAGCGAACTGTTGTATGAGTTCCTGCTCCGAACAGCATACAATCTGCTTTGTAACCTGCTTCTTTTCCTTCATACTTCTGGATCGTCGCGAACCATTTTTCAAAATTGTATGTCTGTGGTACATTATTATAACCGTTCGCTCCATCCATCCATACTTCCACAAAATGTCCCTTATTTCCGTATTTCGGGTTGCTCAGGATTTCCTCAAGCTGGTTGTTATAATATTCATTGTAGGCATTGTCGATCGTTCCACCATTCGCACCAAATGTAGATTCTGCTACATCCCATGGTGAAAGATACAATCCCATGTCCATATTAGCTGCCGTACATGCTTCTGAAATTTCTGCAAGGATGTCTCCTTCTCCATTTTTATAACTTGTACTTGCAATGTCATAATCTGTATACGCACTGTTCCAGATACAGAATCCATCATGATGCTTTGCTGTTACAATCAGCTTTTTAAATCCTGCATTTTTCAGTGTGGTTACTAATGTTTCTGCGTCGAAATCACTTTCCAGCGTAAAAATCTGATCCGGAGTTCTTCCTGCATAGAGCTTTTTCTGCGTTGACTGGTCAAATCCCCACTCAAGTTCATTGAATGTGTTTGGACCAAAATGACAGAATGCTGCAAGTTCATCTTTCTGATATTTATACTGGTTTGCATCAGGTACTGTATCGTCCGGTGTTGGTGCTGCAGTATCTTTATCTGTACATTCCGCATCTGTTACGCCATTTTCAGCGGCATATACCGTTACTCCCATTGTTCCAACAGAACTGAAAATCGTCGTAACCCCAAGAGCCAAGCCCATAAGCATTGATAAGGCTTTTTTTCTCATGGCTTTCCTCCCATTATGTTATCAAAGCGAAGGAGATCAGCATTTTTCATAACCTCCCCCGCTTGTTTCTAAATTTCACATTTACAAAACTGCAAAGTTTTTAGTTCTCTTTTTTACGCTTTACTACAACGCCTGCTGCCGCTGCGGATGCTGCCAGTGCAAATGCCCAAACTGCTACGTTTGTCGTATCGCCTGTCTTAGCTGCTTTCTTAGTATTGTCTACCTTTGTTGTAGTCTTATTGTCAGACTTGGATGGGTTAGAAGAATTGTTCTTGTTGTTATCAACCTTTGTATCATCCTTCTTATTGTCACCCTTATTGCTGTCATCTTTCTTGCCGTCATCTGTCTTCTTTTCTACAAGAGCATTGAGGGCTTTTGCGATAGCTTTATTTGCTTCGTCAATCTGAGCCTGCGTTGCATTTTCGTCATTCAGAACGGATGCGTACTGATCGTAAACTGCCTGCAGGGCTTTCAGTGATTCTGCTGTGTACTTGTCTGTTGCTGCAAGTGCTGCATCTGCCTTTGCTGTAGTTGCCTTGAGTTCTGTCTTATCAACTACTGTCGGATCAGGATTTACAGCATCTTTCTTTGTTGTAAATGTAGCTGCTGCCTTTGCGGATACATTGTTATTTGTATCAACAGCTTCTACCTCTACTGTGTACTCTGTTCCTTCTGTAAGACCTGTCAGTACATATTCTGTTGTTGCTACCAGTGTATCATTTACCTGAGTTCCATTTACATATACATTGTATCCGGCAACTCCTTCATTATCTGTAGAAGCTGTCCATGTAACAGTTGCACCTGTCTTTGTAACATCAGATGCTTTTACGTCTGTCGGAACGCTTGGTGCTTCTGTATCGACTGCCTTTGCTGTTGTAAATGTAGCTGCCTCTGATTTTTCAGATTCATTTTCAGCTGCATCAACTGCTGTAACTTTTACACTGTACTCTGTAGCTGCTGTAAGACCTGTCAGGTCATACTCTGTGGCTGTTACAAGTTCTGTATTTACTTTTGTATCATTTACATATACATTGTATCCAACTACGCCAACATTATCGCTTGCTTCTGCCCATGCAACTTTTGCTGTTGTCTCTGTAACATCTGCTGTTCTTACTGCTGTCGGAGCATCCGGTGCTTCTGTATCAGCTACCGCTGTATCGAGGTAGGTGATAATCGGAGTAACATGAACAGACGGCTTGCTTGGATTGCTGTTGCTCTTTGTTACTACACGGATCACATCTCCCGCATTTACTTCGATTGCATCAAAGTTTGCCCAGTCTGTTGCTTTCTCACGGCTGGTCTGAAGTGTTACACTCTGCTTTACTGTATCATTAACAAGAAGGCTTAATGTAACTGTTCCGCCTGAATTTCCATTCTGACGAAGGTATGGCTCATCATCTTTTACATTGAAAGATACTGTACCGCTCTTTGGTGCTCTGAATGCCATTGCTGTTGAGATATCACTGTTCGGCGGTGCGGAAAGCAGTCCGTGAACGCTTGTATCTGTTGTTGAAGTTGTACCCTGTGAAGCATCAATACCAGGACCATAATATGTATTCACACACCAGTTCGGCCATCCGTCTCTGTCAGACTCTGTCATATTTGTCCAGTCACCGGTTCCGTTCTTCTGCTGTCCAAACCATACATTTCCCTGCTGTCCTTTAACAAAGTCAAGAGTCCAGTTGTATGTGTTCTTCTGGGCGATTGTATAATCATTTGTTGTTCCGTCTTCAGCTGTGATACGAAGTGTCATACCTTCTGCTACTGCATCTGTATTTGCCAGCTCAGTTCCGCCATTTAATACAGAAACTGTTGCTGTATCAGCTACAGTAATATTCTTTCTCATCTCGCTCACTGTTGTCGGATTTTTAGCTGTATAAGGAACGCTCATGGTTGTTCCTTTTACTTCATAATAAGCATCTTTCAGTTCTTTATCAGAACTTGCAACTACTGTATAAGTTACATCCTCCATTCCTTCATAAGAAAGAACGACGGTTGCTCCACCTTTCACGATATCTGCATCGCCAAGAACTTTATCACCATTTTTTACAGTAACTGTAACGCCTGTATCAACGATGATGTTGTTGCGGAACTGCTCTACTGTTGTATTCTTCGGAAGATCACTTACATTTGTTCCTGAAATTGTGTATGTATTGGAACGAAGTACAAGTGCTGTAACTGCATCACTTTCTGCTGCTCCGATTTCCGGTACTGCTGTGATCGCATGACCAAAGAAGTCGTGATCGATCGTATAACCATTTCTGTCAACAACTACTTTACCAGCATTGATTGCCGGTGAGTTTGCTGCCAGTTTGTATCCATCAAATACTGTAGTAGCTGTCGGATCTTCATGCTTTCTTGCCTGCTTGTCCTCTGCTGCTGCAACCGGACCTGAACCAGCGTCAACAAGTACTGCTGTTCCTGCGGATACCTTTACTGCATTTGCATCTGTCGGGTAATTTGCTACATTGTAGTACAGGTTGTTGCTGTATGTCTTATTTCCTGATGGATTCCAGTTTGTTGTATTAACCGGTGTATCTCCTTCAAAATAGAAGATGTTGTTCTCAATCGTTGTCGGTCCGTTATTCATATGTGCTGTAGACCAGATATGTGTAAGTCCTTTCTTAATATAGAAAGTATTGTTGTAAACCTGGCAGTTTCCTGTATTTCCAGCAGGATCGAGAGGTCCCATATCTTCATTCTGGCTGATGTTGTAACGGAATGTATTGTTGATGGACTCCGGTCCACAGAACATGATCGTACTTGCTGTATTACCATGGCTGTAGTTGTACTGATAGTTTGTTCCATCGCCATAGTCAGCATCCCAAGGCTGTCCATCTCCATTACCATTGGATGCATTTAATGTTGCAAAACATTCGTTATACTGGAAAATCGCATTTTTACATTTCCATGGCCAGATACCTGCTGCCACACGTCCTGCTCCAACGTTCTGTTTACCAGTCTCATTTCCATTTGCATCCAGACTTGGCTGCTTCTGTGAGTAGTCTGTTGTATTAATCTGTTCAGCTGCGTTCTCTGACACATTGTATTGAACCATCGGTCTGTCCAGATACATGGTTGTGATGGCATCTCCACCCACATGGTTCAGGTAGTTGTTCTCGATGACTACATTGGAGGAACCATATTTTGCCATTGTTGCATCTGACAATGCACCTGTTGTGAACTGGCTCCACTGATAGGTATATCCAACTGCGATTCCCCAACGGTTTACTGTATCAAGATAGCAGTTCTTGATCTGAACATCGTTGTATCTTGCAATTCCTGTTGTTGCTTCATTTGTCGGCTTTTCTACGATAAAGTAGATACCTCCATTTGTCATATGCTTGTTATAAACGTTACCTGTTACATTATGGATGTAAAGATCGTCCAGTACGATATGATCTACTGTTCCGTTATCCTTGGCAACTCCGGCAACTCCGGTTCTGTCCATTGCATAAGCATCATTATAATTCTTATCTTTTTCTGTATCTGTGGCACTGTTTCTGTCATTTGTCAGTTCCAGGCCTTTGATCTCGATGTACTCTGTATCTTTGATCAGAATACTGGAAGATACCTTACCTTTCCATTTATGATTCCGGTTATCAAGAGGTGTTCCGTAATTCAGATCCCACTGACCATGACCATTTGTATTGATCTGTGGTTTGTCTCCCTCTCCATAAGTAGAGATCTTAACCGGTGCTTCAGCAGTACCACTGTCTTCTTTTGTAAACTGCAGAGCCTGATCTTCAAACACAGATCCCTTTTTCAGGAGAACTGTATCTCCCGGCTCAAGATCAAGGGCATTCACTTTATCAAGTGTCTTGAATGCCTTGCTTTCGGAAGTTCCGTCATTGCTGTCACTTCCGCTTTTGGAATCAACATAATATGTTGTTCCTGTCGCAGTATCCTGTCCTTCAGCATTAACAGCAACTGCCGGCACCATTGATGCAACCGTTGTTCCTGCAAGCAGAAGAGCCAGAGCACCGCTCATCCATTTCTTCTTCATAACATTGCTCCTTCCATCATTCTATATTCTTCAAGGTATACCGGTTTACATCCGCCATGTTCCCGTCCACCTGAGAATCAGTTTCACGCTGTGTGATGATATCATCATATTTCTTTTCACGCAGCTCACGTTCCACCGCAATTCTTGCTGTCTCCAAATCAGCATTCTCTTCGCTGTCCCCAAAGATCCATTCGCGGCTGTTGTAGTATTCCAGTACTTCGTCCTCTGTCAGTTCCATTCCCTCACGGGTATCATCATTGCAGTATTTTTCTTTGAGCGTACTCATTTCATATTGAAGATAAAGCTGAAAGGTATATTCTTTCAGTCCGTAGACTACCTCACCTTTTTCAACTTTCTCACTCCGCTTTGCATTCTCGTCTTTCCAACGTTTTTCCAAAGCCTTATAGCTGCTGTCTGATACATCACCGCATTCTTTTGCGAGATCATAGACCGCATGAACGTATTTCAACTGTTCTACTGTATTTTCCGTCAGAATTTCGTAGCCGTATTTTCCATCATACTTTTTTCCCCAGAAGCCATCTTCATAAACGGCATCATAGTCCTGTTGAATCTGCATTTTTGTATCATATTCTACTGATTTCATGCAGTTCACATATTCATCTTTGCTGATTGTATGCCCCCCAACAGTTAAATCGAATCGATTATCCATTCTGTATCGGACAACCCCGGCAACAATTCCCGCAACCGCGATCACCAATACTGCAATTCCGATCTTCAGGAACTGCTTTTTTCGATTCTTCATACTCCGCATCCCCTCCTGTTCTGAAATCTTGTTCTGTCTACGCACGAGCTTACCCACTCTGACTTAATACTATTATAACAACAGCAGAATTTTTCGGCTCGTTCTTTTCGGTTGATTCCCACGCTTATTTTGTCTAATTCGGAACATTCTTTTTGATTCTCCCTTGACGGCTTTTATTCTCTTTGCTATATTACATATAGAACAGTATGAATGATACTGTTTCTTTGCATACAATAGTGTAAAAAGTAATGCAGATCAGATGATACAAACGTAACGGAAAGATATGAGGGTGAGTCTATGAAAAGAGATTACTATGAACTGCTCGGACTGGCGAAAGGTGCCGATCCGTCAGCAATAAAAAAAGCCTACAGAAAGCTTGCTAAAAAGTATCACCCGGATACGAATCCCGGTGATAAAGAGGCCGAAAAGAAATTTAAAGAGATCACAGAAGCTTACAATATCCTGAGTGATCCTGAGAAAAAGAAACTTTATGACCAGTTTGGTCACGCTGCATTTGACCAGAGCGGTGCTGCCGATGGAGCCGGCGGTTACGGCACCGGTGGTTTCCATGGTGGATTCTATGGAAGTGGCTTTGGTGGAGCCGGATCTGACGGAACCGGATTTGGCAGCAATGGTTTTGGCAGTGGTGGTTTCAGTGGTGGCGGTTTTACCGGAAACGGTGGGTATCAGGAATACCACTTTGAGGGTGGTAATATGGATGATATGTTCGGAGATATTTTCGGAAATATGTTCCACGGAGGAACCTCCCGCAAGACTTCTTCCGGTTTTGGGAACGGCTTCCATGGTGGGTTCCAGTCCGGTGGTTTTCAGTCAAAGGGATCCGATCTGAATGCAGAAGTAACCGTTGGTTTTGATGAAGCTGCTTTTGGCTGTGACAAGGTCATTACATTACAGGATCCAAATGCTCCGGGAAATCCTTCCCAGTCACTGAAGGTTCATATTCCTGCAGGAATCGACACCGGTAAGACGATCCGTCTCCGTGGCAAGGGAATGCCCGGTACAAATGGCGGAGATGCCGGGGATCTGATGTTGAAGGTCAAGGTCGCTGACAAACCGGGATACGAGCGAAAGGGAACGGATGTCTATACGACAATTACTGTACCTTTCACGACGGCTGTCTTTGGTGGTGAAGCACTGGTTCAGACTTTATATGGCAATGTGCTTTGTAAGATCCGTGAGGGTACACAGTCCGGTTCTAAAATCCGTTTGAAAGGAAAGGGAATTGTTTCCATGAAGAACCCTTCGGTTCACGGTGACCAGTATGTAACGGTTCAGATTGAAGTTCCAAGGCACTTAACTCCACAGGCGAAAGAGAAGCTGCGTGAATATGAGGTCTTGGTCAGTGGAAATGCAAAGAGTGCTTAAGATTTGAATATGGCAGTTGCAGAGATGCAAAAATACGAGACTTTTGAAATACGGCAGTTGAAAAAGACGAAAGGAGAGTCGCTTTTGAGGCATTGGCAACCGTCAAAAATGTACACACATAAAGGGCAGAAATGAGACATTCTTTACCTCTTAGCATTGGCAAAAATACGATTTGTTATTCTTGCCAGGCGACAACGGTATAAATAATGTTGGTCATTTCCGCCCCTTCTTTTATGAAATTTTTTCTATTTCAGACTATTTCTTCCGCTTTAGAATATTCTCTCTATTTCAAACTATTTCTTCCATTTCAGACCGAATTGTATCTTCGGATGCTGCCATTGCCTGCAGGGTCATGGTAAGAAGCTTTTCAAGTTCCCAGCCCAGTTGATTTGCACCTCTTTCAATGACTTCTCTTGAACATCCTGCAGCAAATCCTTTACTTTTATATTTTTTCTTCAGAGATTTTAATTCCATGTCCTTTGTACTTTTTGACGGACGCATCAGTGCAGCCGCCCAGATCAGACCTGTCAGTTCGTCTGCCGCAAAGAGTACTTTTTCCATCTCGTGAACCGGTTCTACATCAATCGTCTTTCCACAACCTACTGTGATTCCGTATCCATGAGAACATACTGCATGGATCAGATCTTCTGAAACTCCAGCTTCTCTTAAAAGCTCCGGTGCTTTCAGGCAATGCTCTTCCGGGTACAATTCAAAATCAATATCATGAAGCAGTCCTGCAATCCCCCAGTATTCTGCATCTTCTGCGTATCCCAGTTCATTTGCATACCACTTCATAACAGCCTCTACAGTCAGAGCATGTTGAATGTGAAATGGATCTTTATTATATTTTTTAAGTAACTCAAAAGCATCTTTTCTGGCAATATGTTCCATGTTGTTTTCTCCTTTTTATCCGCAGTTTTCCTACCATTCCGATAGGTTATATTTTACTTTGATCTTTACTGCTTGTCAAGGTGGTAAGCTTCGGCTTAACCTGCTTTGGTCTTGGATATACCTTTGGCAAGGATAATAATA
>OHAG01000412.1_pt1 | contig 35210 bp, 31 predicted proteins | sample 1577081 | NCBI WGS metagenome assembly OHAG01 (sample SAMEA3541513, study PRJEB24748) | human gut metagenome | biome: human gut; feature: human-associated habitat; material: faeces | place: China | collected 2012
TTTCGGTCTTCTTGGTCCGAACGGTGCAGGAAAGACAACGACGATCAGTCTTCTGTCCACCCTGCTCCTTCCTACAAAGGGAGAGATTCTGATCGATGGCCAGACACTGAAACGAAACCGCCCGGACCTGAAACGCAAGATCAGCGTGATCACGCAGGAATATTCCATGCGCCAGGATATGAACATGGACGAGATCATGGAATATCAGGGCCGTCTTTATTTCATGCCACGAAAAGAGATCAAACGGAAAACTGAAGAGCTTCTGGATTTCTGTGGACTTCTTCCCTTCCGCAAGCGGACTGTAAGGAAGCTTTCCGGTGGTATGAAACGAAAGCTTATGGTATGCCGGGCACTTCTCACAAGTCCAGAGATCCTTCTTCTGGACGAGCCCACTGCAGGCATGGACGCGCTATCCAGACGACAAATGTGGAATCTTCTCCGTCAGCTGAACGGAAAAAATCTGACCATTCTTCTGACAACCCACTATATGGAAGAGGCACAGTCTCTCTGCAACCGGGTAGCACTTATGGATCACGGAAAGCTGGAGGAGATCAATACTCCATCGGGCCTGATCGACGGACTGGGCAAATACACCGTAGATCAGGAAACACCGGAAGGGGCAAAAAGCCACTACTTCCACAGTCGGGAAGAAGCCATCTCTTTTCTGTCCTCTCTGGACGGACAGTGCACCCTTCGGGAGACAACTCTGGAGGATGTTTTTGTGGAGCGCGCAGGCAGGCATCTGATGCAGCGATAAGCCGGCGTCAGCCACAGTTATCTTATAATTTAATAGAATGGACGATGAATTATCATGGGAATACTTACTATTTTATGGGAAAAATGGGTGGAGTTCCGAAGGGATTTCTATAAGATCACGCTGGCGGCCATGATCGCGCCGCTGATGTATCTGATTGTTTTTGGAATGGGGATCCAGACCTCCTCACACGGAGAGCCTTATCTGAATTTCCTGATCCCTGGTGTAGTTTCACTGACTACAATGAACGGAAGCTTTAATGCTATCGCACAGAATCTGAATGTACAGCGTCTTTATGAGAAAGCCTTTGACCAGGTTATGATATCTCCGACACCTCTGTGGCAGTTTATTGCCGGACAGATCATCGGAGGCAGTCTCCGCGGTCTTTATGCAGGAGGGATCATCCTTCTTCTGACCATGCCGATCGGAACCGGTCTTGTGTTCAACGGATGGTCATTGCTGGTGATGTTCCTCAACGGTGCTGTATTTTCAGCCATCGGTGTTGTGGTTTCTTTCCTTGCCAAAAACCATGCGGATGTACCTCGTTTTTCCAACTATATCATTATGCCAATGGCTTTTTTGTGCAACACCTTCTTCTCTACAGAGAAGATCCCGGGCTTTCTTGGGAATTTTGTAGCTGCTCTTCCACTGTCACAGACCAGTCATCTGATCCGTACCATTGCTTCCGGCGGTGGAGTCAATTACCTCAGTGTCCTGATCCTGACAGTCTATCTAATTGCATTCAGCATTGCAGCTTCCTGGTTTATCTATAAGAAAAAAAATCTGTAAATTTATCTTTACAAAAAAATCACCGGCTTTCCTGTTCTTTCGGAAAACCGGTGATTTTTTTATTTGTTATGCTATTTTGGCTATTGTGCGTTTAGATATCCTTTTTTCTTCTTCTCACGATCACATATCCACCTGCAAGAAGGGATGCCACTGCCAGTGCGGACATGGTTCCGACCGGTGAGTTATCGGCTGTTGATACTGCATTCTTAGATCTGGTTCCGTTGCCTCCGTTGGAGGATGCTGCAGATGCCTCTCCTGTTATGGTTGCATCCGGATCAGAACCTGTCTGGCCGCCGGTACCGTATGTACCGTCTGCTCCTGGAGTTCCGGTCAGTTTTGCAGATTTAAACTGATATATTGCAGATTCAATAGTATCTGTCTGCTGCCACTGACCACCGGTGTAAATGTATTTCTGGAAGAATACATACAGGTTGTATGTAGCGTCTTTGTTGATTCCCTTGGTGGAACCAATCTTCCATGCTGTATGAATCTGAACCGTACCTTTATTCGGGTCTGTATTTGGATTGGCAACTGTACTCCAGTAAACCGGAACCCACTTCACATCACCCTCATTTGGATCCTGATTGGTTGTTCCTGCACCAATCACAGTAAATTCATAGAACTGATTCGGATAGAACTGAATTGCCTCATCCAGTCCCTGTACTTTACTCTCTTTTACATCCGGGATGTATGCATTCGGTGTGTCAGTCGGAGTTGGAGTTGCAACTTTCGGACGATTTTTCTCCGGTAAAGGAAACTTAAAAGCAGTTCTTGTTTTTACCTGACCCTTGATTGTCGCCTGCAGCAGTATGGTTTTTCCGTTGGAATCTTTTGCTGTAATATATACTTCTATCTCTTTGTCCGGAAGGTTATTTAACTCGATATTAAATGCTTTATCTGCTTTGATATTAACTTTACCACTTCCACCGTTTTCGCTGGATCCCTTGACCTTCCAGGTATAATTACAGATACCATCTGCACCGATGACACAGGTAACGGTTGCAGAAGAATGATCACGCCAGCTGTAGCCAGTCCAACTAAGAGAGGCTTTAGTCTGGTTTGACGGAGTTGGGGTCGGGGTCGGACGCTTGGACTGATCCAGTGCAATCTGTTTCATATTGCTGACTCCTGCACTGTTTTTTACAACTACATATACATCGTAGCTTGTCTTTGCATTAAGTTTGGAAAGCTTGATCTGTGTTTCTGTTTTAGCAGCAATCTTTTTGCCCGCTTTGCTTGTATCGATATCAGATTTGGAAACCTTTGTTCCGTGTTTCACCAGTTTATAATAGTACTGACCTTCTTTGTCAGAAGTGATCGTTACAACTGCCTCTGAAATGCTGTTCCATTTTTTGAAGGAAGCTTTTGTAATCGTTGGTGCAGTTGCTACCGGTTTCGGATCGTCTGGCTTCTGCTGTGTCACATCAATCGTCTGTTTTTCAGCTTCACCGACAGATCCGTCATCTGCTATTACCCATACATAAAGATCAATGGACGTGTCTTTAACATCAGTAAGATTCAGCGAAACTGCTTTTTCGGCTTCAACTTTTTCACCTTTGGTAGCTTCACCAATGGTCGGAGCTTTGGTATTTTTTGCTACACATTTATAGTAATATGTACCGGCCTTGTCAGATTTAATACTTGCAGTAACCGTATTTGCTTTTTCGCTCTTAGCAGTAACGGTAACGACTGGTCTGTTAGAAACAAGCTGACCATTCTCTGGATTAACTTTATAATTAACATCTTCATATTTTCCAGCCAGTACACTGAGTGCCTGTGGATAATCATTATCAAGACAGTCCTCACCTTTTACAATTACCGCAGATGAATTCTGCAGCCTCTCTTCAGCATTTTCTACAGAAAATCCAATCTGAGGATCTGTTATAGCACTGTTTACAGCAAGCTGGCCTTCTCCAGCAAGAATGATATTGGCAGGTGTTGTTCCATCAGCTTTTGTGTTTTTAGAGATAATCGGTTCTGTTTCTGCTGTATTTTCAATTTTCTCAATAAAAACTTTTCCTGTACTATAGACAGCCCCCTTATCTGAACTGTTATTCTCAATCGTACCACCTGAAATATGAACGATTCCACCTTCGTTAAAAATAGCTGCTGCTGTTGTATCTGCTGTTGTTGCATCTGCTACTATCTTATTGTTAGTAAGCTTGATACCTGTTGACATTGAAAATTTTGCGCCACTGGCTACATGGATCAAAGATCCTGCTGCCGGTACACCATTAACAGAGCCACCATCAACAACAAGTGTGCTATCGCTATTATCAAGCATATAAAGTGCACCGCTTACGTCAAACAGATTACCAGTAAAGCTGGCTGCACGCTGTATCATGGATGTATTATCTTTTCCAACGATCAAAATACCTTTATCTTTCGGAATCGTTACTGGTGTCGTAATCTGAACTGTTCCACTGATAACGATCGTCGTAAGATTGTCTTTATTAACATTATTAATGTCAATGACAGGAGCTGCCGCAATAGCTGCTGCTAATCCAGCTTCATCGGTTACTGTTGTTCCTGTTACAGTTTCCGTCTGCTCCTGCTGCGCCTCTTCCGCCTGAGCCTGAGCTGCTGCCTGTGCCTCTGCTTCCGCCTGGGCCTGGGCTGCTGCCTGGGCTTCTGCCTCTGCCTGGGCCTGGGCTGCTGCCTGGGCTTCTGCTTCCGCCTGAGCCTGAGCCGCTGCCTGGGCTTCTGCCTCTGCCTGGGCGTCGGCTTCACTCTGTGACTGGTCATCCACAGCCGCTCCGTCATCTGGTGTTTCTGTATTCTCGTCTGCAGTCGGTGCTTCTGCCTCTGTTACCGCTCCGGTATCTTCAGCGGCAAACGCTGTGGCAGGTGCCATTCCAACAGTCATGGAACCTGCAAGCAGGACTGCAAAAAGCTGCTTTTTTTTCATTTATAAGTCCTCCTGTTATGAGTTAGTCTGTTTAAATCCAATTACAAAAAAGTATAGCACAACACTTCAAAAAAGTAAAGCGGACCAAAGAATCCGCTTTACTTTATCTGTCTTACGGACGTACCTGTCCATTACCATAAATGATATACTTGGTGGTGGTCAGTGCAAGGAGTCCCATTGGGCCTCTGGCATGGAGCTTCTGGGTGCTGATCCCGATCTCCGCACCGAATCCAAATTCGTTTCCATCGGTGAATCTGGTAGAAGCGTTCACATAAACTGCCGCTGCATCTACCTCATCCAGGAATTTCTGGGCATGGGTATAATCATTGGTAATGATGGCCTCCGAATGCTTTGTATTATATTTATTGATATGTGCAATGGCTTCCTCCACGGAATCCACTACCTTTACAGAAAGAATATAGTCAAGATATTCGGTTCCCCAGTCTTCTTCTGTTGCAGGAACTGCTCCCGGCATCAGAGCCTTTGCCGCTTCATCTGCACGGACCTCCACATGCTTCTCCTTAAGGCGTCCGGCCAGCACCGGCAGGAAATCGTCCTTCACCTTACGGTTTACAAGAAGGGACTCGCATGCATTGCATACGCCCACACGCTGGGTCTTTGCATTGATCACAATATCCGCTGCCATCTGAAGATCTGCAGTTTCGTCCACATAGATATGGCAGTTTCCGGTTCCGGTCTCGATGACAGGGATCGTACTCTGGTTTACCACTGCTTTGATCAGTCCTCTTCCGCCACGTGGGATCAGTACATCCACATACCGGTTCAGCTTCATAAATTCCGCAGCCGTTTCTCTGGAGGTATCCTGGATCAGCTGGATAGCATCCTCGATAATGCCGCAGGCCTTCAATGCCTCACGGATACAGTTGACAATGGCAGTATTGGAATGAATTGCGTCGCTTCCCCCCTTCAGGATCACGACATTTCCGGTTTTGAAACAAAGACCGAATGCATCTGAGGTAACATTGGGACGCGCTTCGTAAATGATGCCGATCACACCTAATGGAACACGTTTCTGTCCGATCAGAAGTCCGTTGGGACGTTTTTTCATACCGGTAACTTCCCCGATGGGATCTTCAAGACCGGTAAGCTGACGAAGTCCGTCTGCCATTCCTTCGATCCTCTCCGGTGTCAGCATCAGACGGTCGATCAGTCCTTCCGGCATCTGATTCTTTTTGCCGTTTTCCACATCCAGGGCATTGGCCTTCAGGATCTCATCGGTATGAGCGACAAGAGCCTTTGCCACAGCTTCTAGGGTTTTATTTTTGTCATTTGTGGAAAGATTTCGAAGGACTGTCTCCGCATCTTTCGCATTCTGTCCCAATTTTTCAAGCATTTCATTCATTTCCAAATATTCCTACCTTTCTTTCTGTCTTTACAGCAATATCTTACTGTGCATCGCGGTATATATTCTCTTCCGTCACAATGACCTGCGGACGGATATCCGTAGGCTCTGTGGGAACTTCCGGAAGAATCTGGAAGGAAAATCCTACTGCAACGCGGCAGACCTCCGGATGTTTTTCCAGAAAGCGGTCATAAAAACCGCCGCCATAGCCTACCCGGTTGCAATTCACGTCAAAAGCCACCCCGGGCATGACCATCATGGCTTCTTCCCAGGAAACCGTTTCTCCGTCTTCCTTTGGCTCAGGGATCCCGAAGTAGCCGGATTCCAGCTGACTGAAATCGGTCAGTCTGTAAAATACCATATCCTTTCCGAAAACCTTTGGCACTGCCACTTCCTTGCCGTCTTTCCAGGCTTGCTCGATGATATAGCGTGTGATCACTTCATGGTTATAATCTGCGTATGCCATGATCCGTTCTGCATTCCGGTATTCCGGAAGCTGTGTCAGGGCCTCTGTGATCCGGAGACTGTTTTCCCGGATCCAGGCATCGGTATGTTCTTTTCTGGCTTTGAAGATCTTTTTTCTAATTTCCTTTTTTTCTTCCATATTTTTCTCCAAGATTGGTGATGCTGCCATCCTTTTCTTTGATATCGATATTATTCAGATGCGCACGGAGATTTCCTTTCACTGCATCCAGATATTCTCTCCGAAGCTTCGCCTGTTCCACCTTTTCTTCCTCGGTAAGACCTACACTTTTCTGTTTATGTGCCAGTGCGTTGATCCTGTCGATCTTGATATTGTCCATCATAATGTTATTCTCCTTAAAGCAGTTTTTCGATATAATCAATGAGGAAGAATTCTTCCTTCTTGTTTCCTACAAATAATGTTCCGCAGCTCCTGCCTTCCACGATCCTGTGGATGTTGTGGAAGTCGTTTCCGTTGGCAATGACCATGTCCGCCCCTGCCGCAGTGGCGATGATCGCAGCAGTAAGCTTGGTCGCCATTCCACCGGTGCCGACATTGCTTCCTGTGGAGGATTTGCCAAGCTTACGCATATTGTCATCCATGTTTTCTACAATGTCGATAAACTGTGCATCCGGATTGGAATTGGGATCGTCTGTAAAAAGGCCGTCAATATCGGACATGAGGATCAGAAGATCCGCATCGATCAGTGCAGCAACCACAGAGGAAAGGGTATCGTTGTCTCCGAATTTTACCAGGTTCTGGAATTCGTAGGAGGATACCGAGTCGTTCTCATTTACAATGGGGATCACCTTTTCTGCCAGAAGCTGCTGGAAGGTATTCTGGGCATTCCTGCGGTTGGTATTGTTGACCATGGTATTCTTGGTCATCAGGATCTGTGCCACCATCTGATTGTATTCCCCGAAAAGCTTCTGATAAATGGTCATCAGCCTGGCCTGTCCCACAGCTGCACAGGCCTGCTTTTTCTCAAGCTCTGCCGGCTTTCCCTTCATACCCAGTGCAGCTGCACCTACCGCAATGGCTCCGGAGGATACCAGCACTACGTCTTTCCCCTGGTTATGAAGGTCACTGAGCTCTCTGGCCAGGATCTCCAGCTTACGGAAATCCAGTCTTCCTGTTTCTGCGTGGATCAGTGATGATGATCCGATCTTGATAACAATGCGTTTCTTGTCTTTCAGTCGTTCCCTGTAATTTGCGTTCATGTTTTTTGTTTCTCCTGATACCTGTATATTAGTCTTACTGATAAGTAACGGAATCAATCCTGTCATTTTGTACGATCTCCACCCAGGTAGTACCCGGATTCAGGCGGATCTCCTGTTCATTTCCGTCGTAATAATGCGTGATCCCCCATGGAGAATCCTTCTCCCAGCGGATATCAATAGCTTTGCCTCTGGTAATAAACTTGCCCTCTCCGCCGGAAATGGCATCAATATTCAGATAGCCGTTTCCATCGTAGGCCGGGCAGGATGAATACTGAAGGATGATATTGTCGCAGGTAAGCGGTTCATTATCCAGCTGATCCACATGTTCCTTGCCAAACTGGAATCTCTTATATTCCTTTGTCTCTTCATCGTATTCATACCACGGATGATTGTCAGTAAAATTATCCAGCTTCACAAGGCTGGCTGTGATCCCATCCGGTACAGTCTCTGTACCATCTTCTGCAAAAAGATAATGTCCGGTATATTCTTCTTTATATTCCTGGCTGTATCCCATAGCATCTATGCCTGCCTGAAGGTGGCTGGCATCTGTATAGGCATTGTGAGGTGCCTTCCTGTCTGTTGTGCGGAAAAAAGCCAGCTTGCCGATCTGGATCCCGTTGAGGTTATCGATCACATGCTGCTCCAGATAAGGCAGTGCATAGGCAGCCTGTCCGTAGTGGGCATAGATCGCATTAAATTCGTTGGCATAAAAGAGATAATAGTCACGGCAGCTGCGAACGGAACCGATTCGTTCCAGCTCATCGTAATCTTCGAGAATGCCCATAAGACGGGTAATATTACCTTCCACCGGCGCTTCGTAGACAACACCGGCATATCCGATACCACTCTGGGGAGCTCCGACACTGTTGTTGCCCATCATCACGGCAACCGGTCTTCTCCGTCCAATGCTCTCCGGAACATTTTCGCCGGTAAGATAGCTCTTTACCTGGGTTTCTTCCTGCTTTTCCTCATTGGGGACAAAGCCTACCAGATCCTGCCCTGCTCCAAAAGCGGGAACAGTCTGGGCAATGCAGATGCATGCAGCTGTGATACCTGCCAGGATACCTGTCTTTTTCATTCTCATATATTACCTCCTTTTCTTAAAGCGGAAGAGTTTTCCGCTTAGCTTTTCCGTGGGACAGCCCGTCTAGCGGTTGATCCCCAGCTCCTTCAGTGCCGCTGCCTGCTTGGCTTCCATGACCTTTGCCTCATCCTCTGTCATATGATCATAGCCCAGAAGATGCAGCATACTGTGTGCCACCAGGAAACAGAATTCCCTTGTCACACTATGTCCGTATTCCTCTGCCTGGGCAAAAACCTTAGGCACGGAGATCATGATATCTCCAAGAAGGAGTTCATCACTGTCCAGATCAAAATAGGACTCATCCTCTTCCACAACGGAATAATCCGCCGGTGTCTCAAAGGGGATCATAGGAAATGACAGCACATCCGTAGGAGCCTGGATATTCCGGAATTCCGTATTTACCCTCTTGATCTCCTCGTTGTCTGTCAGGACAAGATTGACCTGCCCGTCATAGGGACATTTTTCCATTTCAAGAACCTTGTCCGCAACCTGGGATGCAAGGGCAGCATAGTCAATGCCCAGCTCCTGATCTGTCTCATATTCGATATTTATGGTCATCTTCTGTACTCCTTATTTTTTACAGCATACCTGTCATCCTTCCTGGATTTGGCAGGCTTCTGTTTTTTTTCATAATCGTCATAGGCCTGTACGATCTGCTGTACAAGTGGATGACGTACAACATCCTTGCTGGTCAGCTGACAGAATCCGATGTCATCGATCTTCTTCAGCACCTTCATCGCCACATCCAGACCAGATGTGGCATCCCTGGGAAGGTCCTTCTGGGATGCATCTCCTGTGATGATCACCTTGGAACCGAAGCCGATCCTGGTCAGGAACATCTTCATCTGGGCAGGTGTGGTATTCTGTGCCTCATCCAGGATGATGAAGGCATTATCCAGTGTACGTCCCCTCATATAGGCAAGAGGGGCAACCTCGATGAGCCCCTTCTCCATGTTTTTGGCAAAGCTGTCTGCGCCCATGATCTGATACAATGCGTCATAAAGAGGACGCAGATAAGGATCGACCTTGCTCTGGAGATCGCCAGGAAGGAATCCCAGCTTCTCGCCTGCCTCAATGGCCGGTCTGGTAAGAATGATCCTGGAAACCTCCTCATTGCGAAAAGCAGTTACTGCCATAGCCATGGCAAGATAAGTTTTGCCGGTTCCGGCAGGTCCCACGCCGAACACGATCATCTTCTTACGGATCTGTTCCACATAATCCTTCTGTCCGAGAGTCTTGGGCTTGATGGGTCTGCCCTGTATGGTATTACAGATAAAATCCTTGTCGATCTCCTCCATCACGGAGCCGATCTTCTCCATGGCAAGGGAAAGTGCGTAATTCACATTCTGCTGTGTGATGGTATTGCCTCTGCCCGCAAGTGTGTTCAGTTCCTCCACGATCGCCCTGGCCTGTGTGGCTCCCTCCTGGCTTCCCAGGATCTTAAGAGAACCGTCACGGAAGATCATGGTTACGTTCAGAGTACGTTCGATCAGCTTCAGATGCTCGTCAAACTGTCCAAAAATATTCGCCTGGCGGTCTGCCGGCACATCCACATATAATTCGATAATGCTGCTAGCCATCCTCTGGTGTCCTTTCTTTTGGCTGCGTCTTTTTTTCTGTGGGGGCTTCTCTTCCGGTCCGTTCAATGACGGTAAGAGTGCCTCTGCTGACGCAGTCCTGGTGATTTATTTCTATTTTAACATTATTTTCAGATATTTGAACCCCTTTTTCTATTAATTTTTCTTCATAGGCATAAAGCCTTTGTATGGCCTGTTTTTTTGCGGCATCCTCTGTCAGCTGCTCTTTCTGTACTTCGTACTTCCTGATCGCAGCGATCCCCAGGGTAACAGGAGAACGAAAAATCCCGATACTGAAAAGAGGTTCCCGGCTGACGAGGCGTTCCTCATTTTGTTTCAGAGGAGAGGAAGAGTCCAGAAACCAGTTTCCCAGCTGAAAAAAAAGCCTTGTTTTCTTTTTACCGGACCATACCTTTTTCTCTATGTCCAACGGAAAGGTATCGTAATAGGCAATGGTATGTCGGATGTAAATATCTGCATCTGCCTGAACATATGCATAGCGGATAACCTCCTGACTGTCATCGGTGATGTCCACGATCCCGGAAACCAGTTCCTGGCCTTTTTTTATCTCATCCCCGGCCCTGACAAGAGGAGTTCCCTGCCGTGTGACCATGGAATCGATCACACCGTCCAGGGTTGAAAACAGACTGCATGAGCTTTCTTCCGGCTCTGCTTTTTCTCCGGCAGTTCCTTCCCGGATCTCAAAACGCAGGCCTGTTCCCGAAAATCCGGCAGACACCCAGGTGATCTCCGGAAATTCTCTTCGCAGGGAAGCTGCAAGTGCACTGCAGCTGATCTTCTTTCTGGATACTCCGAAACAGACCCCCTGCTCTTTCAGAAAGCTCATCAGCTGGGGTGTGGGATTTAAAATATTTCCCCGGATCTCAACGTTCCACACTCTGCCTGACAGAAAAAAAAGGAGGCAGAAAACTGCCAGAAACCCCGCGGGGATCATTTTTCTTCTTTTACAGAAAAGCAGAAAAAACAAAGGTCCTCTTTTTTTCAGGATGTGGATATGTACCCCTGTTTTTCTCCGCAGTGGCGAGATCTGCAGAAAATCCGCTACCTTCATAGTCAGCTGAAGCTCCGTCTCACCGGTGCGGATGATCCTTTTCAGATCCATTTCCCTGCCTCTGCACAGATTCACAAACCGCTGGCACTGCTGCCCCTTAACAGAAACCCGCACAAAACCTGGGATCATTACTTATTTCCCTCCTCCAGCATAATGCTTTCGATCTGCCCGCGGATACATAGTTCAAGGGTTGTGTAGCAGGGGATCACAAGGTTTTTCCCACGGATCACAAGTCTGCCGGAAGGTGTCAGTATCAGGATCTCCTCCCTTGTATAGCTCTGGATATTCCGGTAATTTTCGATCACTGCCCGGCGTTTTCCCGTAAGTATCACCTGCACCTCCCGAAATGCCGGTTCCCCGGGAAGCTCCAGAAAAGCTGACATTTTTCTCATTAAAAAAATCCTCCGGCTTTTATCATTAATTTATGCCGGAGGATTTCTTCTTATGTATCTTTCACTGTATCTGCTTTTTGTCTTTTATCTGCGGATCAGCACCATGGAAAACCAGAGAATGGTATTTCCACCCAGATTGTATTCCATAGCTTCCTTTTCTACGATCTCACTGACTACCACGCCATAGCTTTCCAGACATGGATGCATATGCTCCGGAAAACGGCATGGTTTTCCGTCCAGATAGGCACAGCGTTCACAGAAGTCACAGGATTCCGTAGAAAGCGTAAAGGTCTCATAGCCCTCTCCCTCCAGAAAATCACGTACCTTCTCTGTAAGCGCTTCGTGTTCCATTCTTGTGGAAAGCATCTCCTTCATGTTCATGATATCCGATACCTCCGCAACGCTGGAAAAGAAAACTGCTTTCGGATAGCTCCGGATCTTCTTTTCGCATTCTGACAGCTCTCCCACTGCCGGAGGACAGGCCCATGTGCTCCCATAACGTTCACATTCCTGTTTACAGATCGTACGCACACGTGACTGTACTTTAATATCCCCGGTATCCAGCACACGATACTCAAAAATGGGATACTGGGAAATAAACTCATCAAATTTTTCTTTTATACTGTTCATACCTTTAAGATCTCCTGTTCTCCAAAAAGGCTCATAACTGCTGCCTCATAGTCACCAAAATGCTGGGATTTTTTGATCTTTTTCAGATATCTGGCATAATTGGTAAAGCCCGGTGCCATATAACTCCACAATTCCTTCATGCGGAAAAGTACATTTCGTTCTCCTGAAAGATATTCCTGATAATCCCGGTAAAGACGGTCATGGAACTGCCGCAGCTTTTTCCGGTATTCTTCCCGGTGATCCTCTCCGTCTTCTTTTTGCATAATGGCATCCAGAAGATAGGGCCTTGCGATCAGGCCTCTTCCGTACATGACGCTGTCTGCATCCGGAAATTTCTCCCGGATTTCCTGATAAGCCTCCACTGAAAAAATATCCCCGTTATATCCTAGGGGAACCTTCAGCTTTTCCCTTGCCTCCTCATACAGTCCATATCTGGGAACTCCCTTATAATGATCCTTCAGAAGGCGTGGATGGATGATCAGCTCCTTCAGCGGATATCTGCCGTAGATCTCAAGAAGCCGTTCCCAGTCTTCCTCATAATCCGTTCCCACTCTTGTTTTTATGGAGATCTCCATCCCGGTCTTTTCGAAGATCTCATCCAGAAAACGTTCCAGCTTATCCGGCTCGCCCAGGAAACCGGCACCCTTTCCCTTGGCTGTGACAGTTCCCGAGGGGCATCCCAGATTGAGATTCACTTCCCTGTGTCCGTATTCATCCCGGAAGATATGAGCTGTTTTCACAAAATCCTCCGCATTGTTGGTCAGGACCTGAGGGATCACCGGAAGATCTCCGTTGGTTTCCGGTGATACCTCTTTGATCTCCTTGCTGCTGAGACGTTTATTGGGCTTGGCAGTGATGAAGGGAGTAAAGTATTTATCCATGGGATAAAAACAGTCATGATATGCATTCCGGTAAACCCAGTTGGTTACGCCCTCCATAGGTGCCAGATAATTCTTCATTGTTTATCCTCCTTCATCCGGAAATAGATCTGCTTTCTCCCTCCGCTTCCTGTGGGGATCCTGCCTGTCTCATAATTTCCCAAAGATTTGATAAAGGGGGTCAGCTTGGAATATCCGTAATTACGCACATCAAAATCCGGAAGTCGTTTCCCAAGCTGGTCGCCCAACTGTCCGGAGGAAAGCCATCCCTCTTCATCAGAAAATTTCTCGATGATGGCATTAATGGCTTTGCGTACCCGCTTAAGATCTTTGTTCTTCCTGGAGCCGGAGCTGCTCTGTTTGCTGCTGTTTCCGGATTTTTTAGCTTCTGCTGCAGTAGCCAGATCTTCCTTCTTCTCTTCCTCCTGCTGGTTGCGGTAGAGAAGATCCAGATATTTAAACTGGTTGCATGCGGAAATAAACGGCTTCGGTGTCTTCTCCTCACCCATACCCAGGACCAGCATTCCGGATTCCCGGAGCCTTGCTGCCAGACGGGTGAAATCACTGTCCGAAGAAACAATGCAATATCCATCCACATTTCCGGAATACAAAATATCCATGGCATCAATGATCATCGCCGAATCGGTGGCGTTTTTTCCGGTGGTATAGCTGTACTGCTGGATAGGAATGATGGAATCCTCCAGAAGAACCTTTTTCCAGGAGGAAAGCCGTGCACTGGTCCAGTCTCCATAGATCCGTTTGTAGGTGGCTATGCCGATGTTTGCCACTTCATCCACGATGATCTTGATGTATTTGTCTGATACATTATCTGCATCGATCAGTATTGCAATTCTTAATTCGTTGTCCATAAATCCAACCTTTTCTGTTTAATCTGTGCCGTCTCCGATACGGATCAATGCTCCAGCATGATCTTGAGGATCTCTCTGTCTGTTTCCTTCATGCCGTCTTTTCCGATCTGTCCCACACAGCTGATGGTCTCTGCGGTTTCTTCCTGGAGAATTCCTGTATAAGGCGCATAAGACTGCCCGTTCATGGCAAGATGATGCGCCAGGAAGGCTGCGTCAAGACAGGCTGCGATCTTGGCAGCACAGGAGATCTTGGCCCCATCACAGATGATTCCCGGAATATTGGCAAGGGTATTCTCGATCGTTTTTTTGATCAGGGAAATATCTCCGCCTACCATATAGGTAATGGCAGCTCCGGCTGCACAGGAGGCCGATACCGCCCCGCAGAAGGCAGACAGCTTCCCTATATATTGCTTCTGATAGACTGTGAGGAGATTGGAAAACACCAGGGCCCTGTAGAGGCTGTAATCCGGCAGCTCCATCTCTCTTGCATAGACGATCAGCGGAACAGAGCATGCAATTCCCTGATTTCCGCTTCCGGAATTGATGACAACCGGCATATCACAGCCACCCATACGTGCCTCAGAAGCTGCTGCAGTAAGACTTCTCATTCTGGTAAGCATATCATGAGAATAATTTTCGCGGATCACGCGCCCGATACCCAGGCCGTATTTTCCGGTCATTCCCTCATGAGCAATGGCCATATTGCTTCTGATCTGCGCATCCAGAAGTTCCCTTACATCGGAAAGCTCTACGGTATCCGCAAATTCCCGAATATCCTCCAGATTTAACAGGCCGCGGTCCGTCTCTTCCTTTTCTTCCACTGCTTTGTCTGCATCAAGGAGGATTTCCCCGTTTTTGCTGATCCTGGTCACGTTAATATGATCGTATTTGATCTCCAGGCTGACGGCATCTTCACCGGCATACATTTCGATGATAATGTGAAGGACTACCGGCGTGTCCAGAAGCTCCACCTTACAGATATCTGCCTCCAGAAGTTCCCGGCAGCGTGCCCTGCCCTTTTCATCGACTTTGGAAAGAACTTCCATATTCAGTGAGGCATCTCCTGCCACCGCCCCAAGGATCACACCTGCAGGAATCCCCTTTAAGCCTCCTGAATTGGGAATGATCACACAACGCACATTTTTGATGATATTTCCGGAACATTTTGCTACGATACGCTCCGGCTCTTTCCCAAGGATCTCTCTTGCTCTTGCCGCACCATAGGCCAGAGCGATCGGTTCTGTACATCCCATAGCCGGGATCATCTCCTCACGGAGGATCGCCAGATAGTTTTTATATATATTTTTGTCCACTTTTTTTATTTACCTTCCCGTATTTTATGATTATTTCTTTTCCTGATATTTATGACATGCTACCATATGTCCCGGCTCCACCTGACGAAGTGCCGGGGTTTCCTGTCTGCAGCGTTCCTCACACCACGGACAGCGGTTATGGAAGCGGCAGCCCCCGATAGATCTGGACTGTACTCCGGTATCCGTAACGATCTGATCCAGAGTTTTGACTCTCGGGTCCGGAACCGGAATCGAGGAGATCAGCATTTTTGTATAAGGATGCAGCGGATTGGAATAGAGCTTATCTGCATCTGCGATCTCCATGAGATTTCCAAGATAAAGCACCCCGATCTCATCACAGATCTTCTGGACCACCTGCAGCTGATGGCTGATGAACAGATAGGTCAGCCCGTATTTTTCCTGAAGATCCTGAAGCATCTGGACGATCTGGGCCTGCAGGGAAACATCCAGCGCAGAAATGGGCTCATCGCAGACTACAAATTCCGGCTGTACGGAAAGTGCTCTTGCAATGGAAATCCTCTGACGCTGTCCGCCGGAGAACTCATGAGGATACTTCAGAAGATCCTGTTCTTTGAGGCCAACCACGCGGATCAGTTCTTTTGCACGCTCCTTACGTTCCTTTGGAGTGTACATTTTATGGATCGCCATAGGCTCACAGATGATATCCTGCACTGTATGGCTTGGGTCCAGAGAGGAATAGGGATCCTGAAAAACGGACTGCATTTTTTTGCGGTATGGAAGCAGTTCTTTTTCACCCATGGCTCCGATCTCTGTTCCTTCATAAAAAATCTCACCGCCTGTGGGTTTATGATAACGTAGGATTGCCTTTCCGATGGTAGATTTTCCGCTTCCGGATTCTCCTACCAGACCGAAGGTTTTCCCCTTTTCAATCGAAAAGCTTACCTGATCCACAGCCTTCAGTATGCCCGGCTTAAAGGACAGAAGCTTCGGAGATTTCTGTTTAAAATATACTTTCAGATCTTTTACTTCAATTAAGGGCTTGCTCATCTCTTCTCCTCCCTTCTGTGACAGAATATCCTGTGTCCCTCTGAAGCCTCATAATATTTCGGAAGACAGGCTTCACACGTTTTGTTCGCATATTTACAGCGATTCAGGAAAGGACACAGATCACCGTTTCCGTCCGAAAGATCTCTCTCCAGAAACTGTTCAAAGGTACCTCCCACCCGCGGCATGCTTGCGATCAGTGCCTGTGTATAGGGATGTCCCGGATGAAGAAAGATCTCTTCTACAGTTCCCTCTTCCACTACGTAGCCACCACACATAACAGCTACCCGTTTACAGGTCTGCGCCACAACGCCCAGATCATGGGTGATCAGGATGATACTCATATTGTTCTTTTTCTGAAGTTCCAGAAGCAGGTGAAGGATCTGCGCCTGGATCGTAACATCCAGGGCTGTGGTGGGCTCATCTGCGATCAGGACCTTCGGATCACTGCTCATGGCCATGGCGATCATCACACGCTGGCGCATACCACCGGAAAGCTCGTGGGGATAGCTGTTCATAGCCTTTTCCGGGTCTGTGATGCCAACGGCTGTGAGAAGCTCCAGCACCCGGGCCTTTGCTTCTTTTTTATTCATATTGGTATGGCGTCGGATCAGCTCTACCATCTTATTGCCAACAGTGTAAACCGGATTCAGTGCGGAAAGAGAATCCTGAAAGATCATGGCGATCTCACCACCGCGAATCCCACGGAGCTCTGCTTCATTTTTCTTCAGGATATCTTCTCCCCGGAACAGGATCTCACCACCCATGATCTTACAGTTGGATGGTCCGAGACGGAGAATGGATTTGGTGGTCACGCTCTTTCCGCTTCCGGACTCTCCTACGATCCCGAAAAAATCCCCCTCACCGATGGCAAAGCCTGCACCTTTTACTGCCTGTGTCTCTCCAAGGTCTGTAAAGAAAGACACCTTCAGATCTTTTACTTCCAGTAATTTTTCCATATGTAAATGTCCTCCTTACTTGGGCTCGAATACTTTTCTTAATACTTCTCCCAGATAATTGAAGCTGACGACAGTGATCAGGATCAGGATTCCGGGGAAAATAGCCAGATACGGTGCCTGCTGGATATAGCGCTGTGCATTGCTCAGCATACTTCCCCAGGAAGCCGTAGGCGGCTGGATACCCAGGCCGAAAAAGCTCAGTGCAGATTCCATCAGGATGGCATTGGCAATGTTCATGGTTGCAGCCACGATAATGGTAGGCATGATGTTAGGCAGGATATGATGTACAATGGTGGAGAATTTCTTCTGTCCGGAGATCTTTGCATAGATGACATACTCTCTCTCGTTCAGGGAAATGGTCTCGCCACGGACGATCCTGGCAATGTTCATCCAGGTCAGAAAGCCGATGATCAGGACAATGTTCTGAAGTCCCGGTTTCAGGAAAGCATTCATAACGATCATGATCAGGAATGTCGGAAGGCTCATCAATGCATCCACCAGACGCATCAGCACCGCATCCACCGTTCCTCCCACAAAACCGCTGATGGAACCGATGATCACACCAAGGGCTGTCGAAAGCACCATGGAAAGGAAGCCCACCAGAAGGGATGCTCTTCCTCCGTAAATACAGCGGGCCAGATAATCCCGTCCCATATCATCCGTACCGAAAAGGTGTGCCATGGATGGAGCATTCAGTCGCTCTGTGGCGCTGATGGCATTGGGATCTACCGGATACAGAAAGGCAAAAATGGAGATCAGTGCCAGCAGGATGATAGCTGCTGCACCTACCACTGCAAGTTTATTTGTCTTAAAACCAAGTTTGATATTTTTCCAGATATTTTCTCTCATGTTCCTTCACCTCCTAACATCCTGCTTTCCGGATCCTCGGATCAAAGACAGCATACAGAATATCTGCCAGAAGATTTCCGAGCACCACAAGAAGCGCGGTGAACATGGTAATTCCCATGATCAGGGGATAATCATACTGCATAACGGCAGTAACTGCCAGCTGCCCGATTCCCGGCCATGCAAAAACCTGCTCGGTGATAATGGCACCGGATACCAGGGACTGCAGGCTCATTCCGAGAACTGTGATCATAGGAAGCATGGCATTTTTCAGTACATGCCGGAAAAGGATCCCGGACTCTTTCATTCCGTAAGCCTTCTGCACCATAACATAATCGGAGGACATTTCCGTAATAGTACTGCTTCTTAAATAGCGGATGTACTGTGACGCATTTGCAAAGGTCAGAACTGCGCAGGGCATGACCATATGCAGGATCAGATCTCCAAAGGAACGGTTTCCGTCTGAATGCATACCGATACTTGGCAGGATATGTAGATGCACACTGAAGAGATAGATCAGCATGATACCGAACCAGAAAGTAGGAATGGAGATACCTACATAACAAAACATGCTGGTAATCTTATCCAGAACACCATTCTTATTCTTTCCGGAATACAGGCCCAGTACAATGGCAATGAGAAAACCAAGCAGCATGCTGGTTCCCATGAGGATCACGGTTGCAGGAAGCCTCTCCAGCATCTGTGTCAGGACCGGACGGTTATTCATCAGGGAGTTTCCGAAATTCCCGTGAAGGATCCTTCCCAGCCACAGAAAGTACTGTTCATAGAGAGGCTTTGTAAGTCCAAGGCTTTCTCTCAGGTTCTGGATATATTCCTCACTCATATTTGGTTCCACATAAGTCAGGACAGGATCTCCGGGCGCTGCTTTTGTCAGTGCAAAGCAGAGAACAGAGACAATAAACAGTGTCAGAATACACTGTATCAGACGGTTTACGATCTTCTTCAAAATGTACCTCCTTTATTTTCCCCGAAAACAGGAAATCGGCTGGCGCAAAAACGCGTCAGCCTCTTTCTGTTTCCGGTATTCATCCGCTATAAAATTATTTATTTCTCCAATGTGTAGATCTTGGAATAATCATAATAAATAGTTTTTAACAGACATTCATCAAAGCCTCCGAAATCTTTACTTACCGCATAGAAACCATTGGAATAAGCGATCGGATAGATATACATGTTATCATTGATCGTATTCTGGATCTCCTTATAAATCTCGCCACGTTTTGTCTCATCTGCAGTGCTGTTGCCCTCTTGCCACAATGCATCCAGATCTGTATCCTTGATCCTGGAATAGTTGGAACGGCTGTCGGAAGAACTCATGTCTGCATAAAGGCTCGGCTCTTCTCCCAGAGTGTAGAAGCTCAGTACCAGATCATAATCTGTACACTCCGTATCCTTTGTCTTATTCTTGAAGGTAGACTCATCTGTAGGAAGAAGATTGATGGTGATTCCTACATTTGCAAGGGCAGACTGTACATACAGAGCCTCACTCTCCATTGTCTTATCTGTGGAGATATACATCAGGTTCAGAGAAAGATTTGTCTTTCCTGCTTCGGAAAGGAGCTCCTGTGCTTTAGCCGGATCATTGTCGTAGGTATTGTCCGGTTTTGTATAGTAGAGTGTATCCGGTGTAAAAATAGAATCTGCAGGCTCTGCATAATCCTCGGAAAGGAAAGCAAACTGACAGAACTCCTCTTTATTCAGTGCGTATGCGATCGCCTGACGTACCTTTACATCCTGAAGATCTTCGTTCAACTCATTCATGAACATGGCGTTGACACGTCCGGAATTATAGGTATTGATGTTTACGTTATCGTAAGCACTGACGGTATCGTAATCATCTGCGCTGATCAGACGTGCATCCAGATCTCCGCTTGCAAGTGCCGCATTGGCGGAGCTGGAATCCTTTACGATCTTGAAGGTGATGGAATCCAGATTTACATCATCAAAATAGTCATCGAATTTTGTTACTTTATAATACTCTCCGGATTTGTATTCCTCGAACTTAAAAGGACCGCTTCCTACCGGTTCATTGTTGAGATCACTTTCTCCGATATTCTCCACGCCGTCATAAATATGCTTCGGAATACAGTAAACCTGGCTCAGTCCGCCAAGAAATCCTGCGGAAGATGATCCAAGGGAAAGCTTGACTGTAAGGTCATCAACCTTCTCTGCCTCTACTGCCTTGTCATTAACGTATCCGTAAGAAGAGTACGGAACATTCTGCTTCTCATCTACCAGCACCTGCATGGTGAATACCACATCATCGGCTGTGATCGGCTGACCATCATGCCATTTCAGTCCGTCTTTGAGCTTCAGTGTGAATTCGCTGGCATCATCATTGGCTGTTACACTTTCGCAAAGTCCGTTTCCGTAATACATCTCTCCGTTCACGATCTCAAAAAACGGGCTGTACAGTGCCTGCATCATATCGAAGCTTGTCTGATCCACAACATAAAGCGGATTGATGTTCTGCGGATCTGCTGTTTCTGCAATGGTAATATTTCCGCCTTCCGCCTTGGTTCCTTCTGTTTCTGCTGCAAAAACAGTCATTCCTGACATAACAGTTGTTCCTGCCACTGCAGCTGCCAGAAGCGCTGCCAGTACTTTTTTTCTCATTTCCTGTTCCTCCTGTGTTTCAGTGAGTATTCCTCTTTTCCCACCAGTTTAATATGATATAGGTAAGATAATACTATACCATATTACCTTTGTCAAGCTGTCCCTGGCTCTTCAGAGATTTTTTTACTGCATTTCGTTAAAGCTTGTATTTATTCTACATACAGATCACACAGGCGTCAAGATAAATTTTCTGTATCTTGCCTCTGCTATATATATATTTCCTTAATTCGTCATATTTTTGATCCAGTGTCCGTAATTGCACTTCAAAAATGCAGGCACGCATTTAAAGATCTGATCTGCATTCAGGCAGCATACCACCACTGCCGGAGATGCCTTGACTACAAATGCCATAAACATGGACAGAGGGATCACGATCCACCAGGTACTGATCAGGTCCACCTTCATGGAATAAGCAATGCTTCCGCTTCCCCGGATGATACCACCGTTTGTCGGCATCTGATAGGACATTCCTACCATTACTACACTTAAGTCATTACCGAAAGCCCGAAGGCAACCCCTGCAATTTCCACACAGCGCAGTGTAGCAAGCAGGATCTGCGTCACCGCAAAGAAAAAGTAAGTAAACCGGATGATCGCCAGGTAGGAAAGACCGGCTTCAATAATCGCCTGGTCTGTTGTAAAAAGCCCCAGCAGCTGTGTTGGAAAAAGACTGGCCAGGATAAACAGCACAAGGGCAATAAAAAAGCCTGTGCGCATGGCCCAGGCACCGATCTTCCTTACCGGCTCTGTCTCTTTCTTTCCCCAGTACTGACTTCCGAATATGACAAGTTCGTCTCCCAGAGCCATAAGCAGCTGCTGAAAGACGAACTGTACCTGGTTTACGGTGGTCACACCGGATAATGCAGTTTCGCTGAAGGCTCCAAGCATAATGTTGTCCGCAAGATTGACACTTAAGGTCACTACATTCTGCTGCACCAGCATGGAGCATAATTTCAGAAAATTACGATAAAAATTCTTCATCAATCTTTTACGATGGCAATGATATCATCTGCGTTGATCACCAGATATTTCTCACCCTCATATTTGATCTCGGTTCCTGTGTATTTTCCGTAGATCACACGGTCGCCCGGCTTTACCTGTACCGGTACTTCTTTACCGTCTACGACCTTACCGCCACCTACTGCGATAACCTCTGCCTGCTGGGTTTTCTCCTTGGAGCTGTCCGGAAGTACGATGCCGGATGCGGTTTTGTCTTCTGTCTCAAAATATTTTACGATAACTCTGTCTGCAACTGGTTTTAATGCCATATTCATTTCCTTCTTTCTGTGATTATTAGCACTCTTGAGCTTTGAGTGCTACTCTTTTTTTATCATACTACATATCCGAAAATTGTCAAGATATTTGCAGATATGTAGTATGATATTATTTATGATAGGGCTCTCCGCTGATGATACGATAGCTGCGGTAGATCTGTTCCAGAAGGATCACACGCATCAGCTGATGAGGAAATGTCATCTTCGAAAAGCTTAAAGCATAGTCTGATCTCTTCAGTACTTCTTTTCCAAGACCGATAGAGCCGCCGATCACAAACTGGATATGGCTGGTCCCACGTATTCCCAGCTCGTTGATCTTCCGTGCGAAGTTCTCAGAGGTCAGCTGTTCGCCTCCGATCTCTAGAGTGATCACAAACGCATCATCCCGGATATATTTAAGAAGACGCTCCCCTTCCTTGTTCCGAATGGCATCTTCTACTGTTTCGCTGGCATTATCCGGCGTTTTTTCGTCGGACACTTCTATGATCTCCAGCTTGCAGTAACGCCCGAGGCGCTTGGAATACTCCGCAATGGCATCCCGCAGATATTTTTCCTTGATCTTCCCTACTGTCAGGATACTTATTTTCATCCGCCGTTCTCCTCCAGATAATTCTCAAATTCTTCTGCTGACATCAAAACCTTCCTTGGCTTAGTTCCTTCCTCCGGACCTACCACTCCTGCGTCACAAAGCTGATCCATGATCCTTGCCGCACGGTTAAATCCGATCTTGAACATACGCTGGAGCATACCGATGGAGGCCTTTTCCTTCTCAATGATAAATTTACCGGCTTCTGTAAAATAGACATCTCTGTCACCGCCGCCGGCTCCTCCCGGGACACCGGCTGTATTGACCTGCTTCTCGATGGAGGTATCATAAACAGCACCCTGATTTTTGTCAGAAACATATTCTACGACTGCACTGACCTCCTCATCTGAAACAAAAGCGCCCTGCAGTCTGGCCGGCTTCTGATATCCCTGAGGATAAAACAGCATATCGCCCTTGCCAAGAAGCTTCTCGGCACCGTTCATATCCAGAATCGTCCTGGAATCCACACCGGAGGATACGGAAAATGCGATCCTGGACGGCATATTGGCCTTGATCAGACCTGTGATGACATTGACAGATGGCCTCTGGGTAGCAATGATCAGATGGATACCTGCTGCACGTGCCAGCTGGGCCAGACGGCAGATCGCATCCTCAACTTCTCCCGGCGCAACCATCATAAGATCCGCAAGCTCATCCACGATGATCACGATCTGCGGCATCTTCTCAGGTGCCTTTTCTCCCTCCGGGACACGCATATTGGCAACCTTTTTGTTATATTCTCCAAGATTACGTACCCCATATTCCGCAAAAGCATTGTAACGGCTGGTCATCTCGGAAACAGCCCAGTTCAACGCACCGGCCGCTTTCTTCGGATCTGTGACCACCGGAATGAACAGGTGCGGGATCCCGTTGTATACACTGAGCTCCACCACCTTCGGATCGATCATGATCAGACGCACCTCATCCGGTGTAGCCTTATAAAGGATGCTGATGATCAGCGTATTGATGCAGACGGATTTTCCGGAGCCGGTTGCTCCGGCGATAAGAAGATGCGGCATCTTGGCAATATCTGCCACTACCGGTTTTCCGGCAATATCCTTACCTGCTGCAAAGGACAGCTTGGATTTTGCATTTTTAAACTCCTCTGACTGAAGAAGATCCCGCAGCATGACCGGGCTGTTCTCCTTGTTCGGAACCTCGATCCCCACGGCTGCCTTTCCCGGTATCGGTGCTTCGATGCGGATATCCGGTGTAGCAAGATTCAGCTTGATATCATCGGAAAGACCAACGATCTTGCTGACCTTCACACCCATTTCCGGCTGCAGCTCATAGCGGGTAACGGTAGGTCCGCAGCTCACATTGGTAACGGTTACATTGACGCCGAAATTATGCAGGGTTTCCTGAAGCTTCTGCGCTGTTTTGCGCAGATGTGCATCGGAATCTCCCTGAGATCTGCCATCTCCGCGCTTCAGAAGCTTCAACGGCGGATACTGATATGGTTTCTTCTCCGGAGCTTCTCCCTGGCTGATCTCATGCTGGATATTTCTGATCCCATGCTCGATCTCTGTCTGAGATGACTTCGGGTTTCTGGAGGGCTGATGGGATGCCTTCTGTTCAGCTTCCGGCTGAGGATCCTCCTTTATCTCAGCGGGAACGGCTGCCTTTCCTGTTTCCCGGGAAGCTTTTGCTGCTGTCTCAGTTTTTGACGGCAGGATCTGCTGCATCTCGGGAATATCTACATCCTCGTAGCCGGCATAAGCATCCTCCTCTTCGGCTTCCTGCATTTCTCTTTCGAAATCCGGCTCCTCCGACTCTTCCCGGGCCGGCTGGGACTGTGAACGGTGGATCTGGAATTCCAGCGGCTGAGCATGCTCCTCCGGTTTCTCATCAAGCCCTGGATCCTCTTCTGTCAGATCTGTATCTGCCGGAAGTACAGCCTTTTGTTCATCAAGGAAAGAAGGAAGATTAAATTCTCCTTCCCGGTTCGCCTTCACCGCAGCCTGTCTTTCTTTCTGCGATCTTCTTGTTTTTTTCTTTTGTTTTTTTGAGATATTTTCCGGATCTTTCTCTGTAAGGGCAAGTTCTTCTTCCTCCAGCTCTTCTTCCAGCCGGCGGATCTTCTCCGCTCTTTTTTCCGCACGGATCTTTCTGCGAAGTTCCTTCTGCTTTTCTCTGTCCGGCTGTCCCTCAAGATAAGCTTCTCTGCCCTCTCTTGCTGCATCTGTAAAAAAGTCCAGGATCTTATTCATAAATCCGAAGAAGGATCTCTGTGTTATGATGATGAGAGACACAAGAAGCACCAGAACGATGATCACAGTTCCGCCCACAACGCCAAAAGCGGATGCTGTGGAAATACATACGGCACCACCGAATACTCCACCGCCGGTACGGTATTCTGAACTCAATGAATAATAATCCGAAAACGTGGTACTTGGCGTATAGCCCTCTGTGATCAGCTGAAGAAAGCCGCAGAGGAACACAAAAAATACCACGCCCGCCAGTACCTTTTTGTAGGCAAGGCGGTTGGTATTGTTCACGATCAGGAACGTAACTCCGGCAAAAAGCAGGATTGGGAAAATATATGCACAAAGTCCCATGATGCCAAAGCATACGGCACTGATGGCATTTCCTACGATCCCTCCCATACCAAATGCACTGATCATCAGGATCAGGCAGGCCGCAAACATCACAAGGATCAGGATCTCTGTCTGAAAGCGGTTACCGACAGGCTGCTGCTTCGCCGCAGGTTTTCTTTTTCTTTTTTTTGTCGTTTTTGAAGCTGCCATTGTCAGACTCCTCCCAGTTGATATCAAATATAATTCGCTGCCAGAATAAGGATTCCGGCTGCAAAAGAATAAAATGCAAAATAACGCAGTCTGACCTGATTCGAAAGCTTAAGCATAAAACGGATCACCAGATAGCCTGTGATCCCGGCCACGATCATTCCAAGAACATAAATAAATCCCTGGCCAACAGTCATATGAACAGAAGTGAACTCTCCCATCTCCACAAAAAAAGCTCCCACCACAGCCGGAATGCTCATCAGCAGCGAATATTTCACTGCAAACTTCCGTCCGAGACCGCAGAAAAGTCCTGCACTCATGGTAAGTCCAAGCCTGGAAAGTCCCGGAAACACGGAAAGGCCCTGACAGATACCCATCCACATAGCATCTCCGAAGCTGGTTTCTCTTGTTCCTTTGCTGCCATTGACATTACTGTAGTCCACAACAAGGAGGATCACACCTGTAAGAAGGATTCCGATCCCGGAAAACATGTGTGAGGATGCGCTTCGCACAACAAGTCGTTTGCACTGATATCCGATCAGGACTGTAGGAATGGTGGATACCATGATCAGGGCGGTAAGCTTCCGATAAGTTCCGCTTATGATCTTTGCATAGGTAAGCTCTTTCCCAGTCCTACGGTTATAGAGAAAAATATTGGCATTTCCGATCAGATCCAGTATCATTCCGATCAGCTCGATCCCGATCTTCTTGATGTCCTTCAGAAAAACAAGGATCAGAGCTATCATAGTTCCCAGATGGAGCATCACTTCAAAAAGCACACCGGAGCCTCTGGTACCGCCCAAAAGATCCTGCACTCCACAGAGATGTCCGAAGCTGCTCACCGGCAGAAATTCGGTGATTCCCTGAATGATTCCCAATATAATCGCATGTATCACTGACATAATGATATTTCCTTTTCTTAAATTTTTTCCAACACATTATAGCATAACTGAGTAAAACTTACAATCTTCACTTGGCAAAAGTTTCAAACAAATGTTCTTTTTTGATCTGCAAGAAAAAAGATCCTCCGGCTGCATCAGAAAACACAGTCGGAGGATCTGTTTATAAACAGACTTTCTGCTTATTTATTTTTCAGATATTCGTCGATACCTTTTGCACCAGCTTTACCTGCACCCATGGCAAGGATTACGGTAGCCGCACCTGTAACGGCATCACCACCGGCATATACGCCGTCCTTGGATGTCTTACCGGTTTCTTCCTCGGCAACGATACATCTTCTCTTGTTGATGTCAAGGCCCTTGGTTGTGGAAGAGATCAGCGGGTTCGGTGAAGTACCAAGAGACATGATGACAGTATCTACATCCATATCATACTCGGAACCAGGAATCTCTACCGGACGTCTTCTTCCGGATGCATCCGGCTCACCAAGCTCCATCTTGACAACCTTCATACCGTTTACGTGGCCGTTCTCATCAACGAGGATCTCCTTCGGATTTGTAAGAAGATCAAAGATGATGCCCTCTTCCTTAGCGTGATGAACTTCCTCTGCTCGTGCAGGAAGCTCTGCCTCACTTCTTCTGTATACGATATGTACCTCAGCACCAAGTCTCAGCGCTGTTCTTGCAGCATCCATGGCAACGTTACCACCGCCGACAACTGCAACCTTTTTGCCTGCTGCGATCGGTGTATCATAGGAATCATCGAATGCTTTCATGAGGTTGCTTCTTGTCAGGTACTCGTTTGCAGAGAATACACCGCTTGCATTCTCACCCGGGATACCCATGAACATCGGAAGTCCTGCACCGGAACCGATGAATACAGCCTCAAATCCCTCATCCTCGATCAGCTGATCGATGGTAGTGGATTTACCGATGACAACGTTTGTCTCGAATTTAACGCCAAGCTCTTTGACCTTCTCGATCTCTTTCTTAACAACCTTCTGCTTCGGAAGACGGAACTCCGGAATACCGTAAACAAGAACACCGCCAAGCTCATGAAGAGCCTCGAATACAGTTACATCGTATCCTGCCTTTGCAAGGTCACCTGCACAGGTAAGTCCGGATGGACCGGAACCGATCACTGCAACCTTATGTCCGTTCTTAACCTCTGCTCCTGCAGGTTTGATATCATGCTCCAGAGCATAGTCTGCAACGAATCTCTCCAGCTTACCGATAGAAACAGCCTCGCCCTTCTTACCGCGGATACACTGTCCCTCACACTGGGATTCCTGCGGACATACACGACCACAGATAGCCGGAAGTGCGGAAGATAAACCGATCACCTTGTAAGCCTCTTCCATGTTGCCTTCTTTGATGTGCTCGATAAATCCCGGAATATTGATGGATACCGGACATCCCTCTACACATTTCGGTTTCTTACAGCCAAGGCATCTCTGTGCCTCTTCCATTGCTTCTTCCTGATTATATCCAAGACATACTTCCTCGAAGTTTGTCGCACGTACCTTCGGATCCTGCTCTCTTACAGGAACTTTTTTTAACATTTTTGCATCTGCCATTAGTTGTCACCTCCGCAATGTCCGCATCCACCGTGGTGGGTATCGCCTTCCTGAAGCTTCAGTAATGCACGGCCCTCCTGGGTCTTATACATCTGGCTTCTCTTCATAGCCTGATCGAAATCAACGAGATGTCCGTCGAACTCCGGTCCGTCTACGCAGGCAAATTTGATCTCATCACCGACCTGGAGACGACAAGCGCCGCACATACCGGTTCCGTCAACCATGATCGGGTTCATGCTGACAATTGTGTGGATACCAAGCTTCTTGGTAAGAAGACAGACAAATTTCATCATGATCATCGGTCCGATCGCTACACAGACGTCATAATGCTTGCCCTCGTTTGTCACAAGATCCTCAAGAGTCTTTGTTACCATACCGGAACGGCCATAGGAACCGTCATCTGTTGTAACATAAAGATTGGAAACAGCGCCAAGCTCTTTCTCAAGGATAACCATATCCTTAGTCTTGGAACCAAGGATAACATCCGCTGTGATGCCGTGCTCATGGAGCCATTTAACCTGCGGATAAACAGGTGCGGTACCGACACCACCAGCTACGAATACCATTTTTTTCTTCTTAAGTTCTTCGATATCCTCATGAACGAACTCAGACGGACATCCCAGAGGTCCTACGAAATCACGGAATGAATCTCCCGCCTTCAGTGCGGACATCTTAATGGTAGATGCTCCGATCTCCTGGAATACGATGGTAACTGTACCGGCCTCGCGATCGTAATCGCAGATGGTAAGCGGGATCCTCTCTCCCTTTTCGTCAAGTTTCACAATGATAAATTGTCCTGGCAGACAATGGCTTGCCACACGTGGTGCATGCACAACCATAAGATGGATCTTAGCTGCCAGCGTTTCAGCTTTTAAAACCTTATACATGGTCTTCCTCCTCGCGCAAATTATAAACCTTTATTAATAATACGCTAAAAATCAGCATATGACAAGAGTAGATTTACAATTTCTGTCAAAATTCTTTACCACAGCACAGCGCAACCATATTAGTCTTATGCAACTAACATCATCAAAAGCCACGTACAAAACTGGTTATTTCTGTGATTTTTTCTTCTCGATGAGGGTATACAATCGGTCCAGCGCCTCCCGGATCCCTCCTACTTCATCGATGAGCCCTTCCTTTACCGCTTCCTCCCCTTCCAGCATAGTTCCTACATCTTTTACAAGCTGGGAGGTATCCAGCATCAGCTCCTCCATCCGTTCTGCCGTGATATGTGAATGTCCGGATACAAAAGCAATGATCCGGTCCTGGATCTTTTCCATATTGCGGTAGGACTGCGCTACACCGATGAACATTCCGTTCTGGCGTACCGGATGGACCACCATGGTAGCACTTGGCACGATAAAGGAATAATCTGCTGATACCGCCATGGGTACACCTATGGAATGTCCCCCGCCCAGCACCAAAGAAACCGTAGGGATACTCAGAGACGCGATCATCTCCGCAATAGCAAGCCCTGCCTCCACATCTCCTCCTACCGTATTTAAAAGGATCAAAAGTCCCTCGATCTCCTCATCGTCCTCAATGAGAGCCTGCTTTGGCAGTACATGCTCATACTTGGTTGTTTTGCTGTGAGACGGCGCGGATTCATGACCTTCGATTTCCCCGATCACCGTCAGAAGCTCCACTTTATGCTTCCGGGAATTTCCATCGAGCACTGCCTGCCCTGTTTCCCGGATCTGTTCGTTCTGGCTCGCTTCCCGGTCCAGTTCCTTCTGTTTTCCCTCTTCGCTCTGTTTTTCCATAAAAAAATACCTCCGGAATCTGAAATTCTGGAGGTATTATATGCAAAATATTACTTTCTATTCAGAGATCATTCGTCCCAGTTTGTCCATACGTCAGTAACGTCGTCGTCATCATCAAGAAGATCCAGTGTTCTGTGAAGATCTTTGATAGCCTGATCATCCGTCAGCTCCACATAGGTCTGCGGGATCATGGCGATCTGTGCTTCTACAAGCGGGATTCCGGCTTTCTCAAGAGCCTCACGTACAGCACTGAAATCGTCCGGTGCTGTGATGATCTCAAAGCTGTCCTCTTCCTCGTTGAAGTCCTCAGCACCTGCATCCAGAGCTGTCATCATCAGCTCGTCCGCATCCATCTCACCGCACTCATCCTCAAGTTCTTCCTTGTCGATGATGATCTGGCCCTTCTGGTCGAACATAAAGGATACGCATCCCTGTGTTCCGATGCTTCCGTTACCCTTGGTAAACGCGTTACGTACATTACCTGCAGTACGGTTCTTGTTATCTGTAAGAGTCTCTACGATAATAGCAACACCGTTCGGACCATATCCCTCATATACAGCCTTCTCGTAACTGTCTGCAGAATCCGCACCTGCTGCCTTCTTGATTCCACGATCGATCGTATCGTTCGGCATGTTGTTCGCTTTTGCTTTTGCGATGACATCACGAAGCTTGCTGTTGTTTGCAGGATCCGGGCCGCCGGCCTTTACTGCCATAACGATCTCACGGCCGATGACTGTGAAAATCTTACCCTTCTTGGCATCATTTTTCTCTTTCTTATGTTTGATGTTGGCAAATTTTGAATGTCCTGACATGGTATCTTCCTCTCCTTGTTACCGTATATTTTCTTTCGTGCCCTGCTCATTTTGGGTACCGTTTTACATAATTGCAACTCGGTTTAATATAGCACTTATGAAAGATTTCGTCAAGAATCAGAAAACAAACCGGTCAAAATTCCTCATGTTCCCCTAAAAAGTCAGTTCCAGACTGATCTCAAGCGCATGATTCACCTTATCAAGCATAGCACTGTCCAGATGACACACCTTATCCTTCAGACGCCGCTTGTCGATGGTGCGGAGCTGTTCCAGAAGGATCACGGAATCCTTTTCGATCCCATAGGCGGATGCATCGATCTCAATATGTGTCGGCAGTTTTGCCTTATTCATTTTTGATGTAATTGCCGCACAGATCACTGTGGGACTGTGACGGTTGCCCACATCGTTCTGGATGATCAGCACCGGACGGATGCCGCCCTGTTCACTGCCCACTACAGGTCTTAAGTCCGCGTAAAAAATATCCCCTCTTTTTATAACCACACAATTCACACTCCGATTCTGGTCCGGCTTATTTACAAGCCGTATTCCTTTTTACAGATAAGTATTTCCACAATTTCTTTGTGTATACCATGCGTGGTACTTTTTTACCGGCCTTATGTCTGACCCGGCGTTTTCCGAATCCGGGTATTTACGGATCTACTGGAAAAAGCTCTCCTCTTCTCCGCATTCCTTACCGTCTTTGATATAAACCCGCGGAACACGTTTACTGATCCCACAGACAAATTCATAGGAAAATCTTCCGGAAAGATCTCCCAGTGTCTCCACACTGATAAATTCCTCCCCATCTCTTCCCATCAGGGTGACCTCGTCCCCGGCCTTCACCTCCGGGATATCTGTGACATCAACCATAAACTGATCCATGCAGACCCGTCCGAGGATCGGAGCTTTTTTGCCCCGGATCAGGACCCAGCCCTTATTGGAAAGCTGTCTCGGATAGCCATCTGCATAACCTACGGGGATCGTTGCCATTCTGGTAAAGCGTTCTGTAACAAACGTTCCTCCATAGCTTACCGCTGTTCCACGTTCCACATTTTTCACATAGGATACATGACTTTTCAGCTCCATTGCAGGTGTCAGCTTCACAATATCACGTTCTACCTCCTCTGACGGATAAATACCGTAAATGGTGATGCCGGCACGAACGACATTGAGATTTGCTTCCGGAACACGGATGATACCTGCACTGTTGGAGCAGTGACGTACCGGAATATGAACACCTCTTTTTTCCAGAAGCTCTGCAAAACGGAGATAACGGTCCAGCTGCACCAGTGCAGGAGAACGGTCGGTCTCATCCGCCCTGGCAAAATGGGTAAACATTCCCTCGATCACCAGATTCGGGATTTTTGAGATTTTTTCGATCTTTACCGCATTTTCCGGAATATCCGCATATCCGATCCTTGTCATTCCCGTATCCAGAGCCAGATGAATATGTACATTTTTTCCAATGCGTGCACCTGCTTTTGCATATTCTGCCGCTGTATTAAGATCCGATATGGTGATCCGGATATCATTGGCTGCAAGCTCCTCATAATATTCCTCAAATACAAGGCCAAGGATCAGGACAGGCTTGGTGATCCCTGCATGCCGAAGCTCCAGTGCCTCCTCTGCAGTAGCTGTTGCAAATCCCCAGATATAGTCATAGTCCTGGATCAGACGGGCAATAGCTCTGGCACCATGACCATAACCGTCTGCCTTGATCACAGCGATGATCTTTGTCCCTTCTTTGACATTTTTATGCATTTCCTCAAAATTGTGGGCAATGGCATCCAGTGATACCAGTGCTTTTACTCTCTCGTATTTTTTCATAATCCCGACTCCTCTTCACCTATAGCTAATGCCTTGGGCAGATATTCTATGATATCTCCTGCCAGCATACTGCGCTTTCCTTTTTCAGCGGCTGCAAGATCACCGCAAAGTCCGTGAAGATAAACACCTAACGCGGCCTTTAAAACCATGGGAGGCTGTTCCTCCGTTTTCAGATACATACATAATACTGCTGCCAGGATCCCGGAAAGCACATCTCCGCTTCCTGCAGTTGCCATTCCGGAATTACCGGAAAGATTCAGATACATCTGGCCTTTTTCATCTGCGATCACCGTACATGCATCCTTCAATACGCACACAGAGCCTGTTTCCGTAGCACATTTCAGTGCAGTATCTGCGATCTCATGCTGGATCTCCTGGATCGTTCTGCCACTGAGCCGGCTCATTTCTCCGATATGCGGTGTCAGGACTACATGCTCTCCCAGATACTGATACCACTGTGGATGTGCAGCCAGAAGGTTCAGGCCGTCCGCATCCAGGATCAGCGGCTTTTTCTCCCGGGCAGCCGCCGTGAGAAACCACTGTTCTCTCTCACGGCTGGCCACTGATGTTCCAAGTCCCGGTCCGATCACGATCACATCACACCAGGATAGAAGCTGTTCATTGGATTCCTGATCAAAGCGGCTGCAGACCATAGCCTCCGGAAGGAGTATCTGCAGTGGGATCCTGTTGGCTTCCACAGTCTGGATCTTTACCATTCCCGCACCGGCACGAAGTGCTGCACTGGCGCTTAAATAAGCAGCTCCGCACATTCCCTCACTTCCGGTCACAAAGAGCACTTTTCCGAAGGTACCCTTGTTTCCGCCGGGATCACGTTCCGGAAACAGCTTCAGATCTTTATTTTCCAGACAGGCGGCAGATGCAGTCACAGCTTCCTGCTCATAGATCCCGATATCGGCGGTAACGATCCTTCCTGCATACAGTCTTCCCGGATAAAAGCAAAGGCCTCTTTTCCGGTAGGCAAATGTGACAGTCAGATCGGCGCTGAAGGCAATTCCCATTTCCAGGCCAGTATCTCCGTTCACTCCTGACGGGATGTCAACTGCGATCTTTTTGGCCCTCGCACTGTTCATCTCATGGATGATATCAGCATAATGCCCCTCGATCGGACGCGTCAGGCCTACCCCAAACACGGCATCTACTATAGTAGTATATTCACTCCACTGCGGGTTATTCACCTCCGGGACTCGATAACCGGAAGCGATCTTATACTGAAGAGCGGTCTCTCTGGTCATTTTATCTTTGTTTCCGACCATATAAAACTCTACCCGGATTCCCTTCAGATGGAACAATCTGGCAACAGCGATACCGTCACCGCCATTATTTCCGCTTCCGCAAACTACCAGGATCCTTTCGTCCTTCTGGAGATACTTTTCTGTTTCCTCTACCACCTTCAGTGCTGCCCGCTCCATCAGAACCTCGGAGGGAACTCCAATCTCACGGATCGTTGTGGAGTCCAAATCCTTCATTTCTTTGCAGGTAACAAGCTTCTTCATTCTGTCTTCTGCCTCCCCTCTATCATAGAGAAAGCTGCCGTTTCCGGCAGCTTAACAATTCTTACTTATCCACATGTTCCTGCCTGTATTTACTGAGATTATAAGACAGTGTCATCAGACTCTCGGAAAGATGAACGTTCTCTACGATCACATCATCCGGTGTCTCAAGATCGAGATGTGCAAAATTCCAGATTGCCTTGATCCCGTTCTCCACCAGGATATCTGCCATTTCCTTGGCTTTATTCTTGGGAAGTGTCAGAATCGCGATCTCCACGTTATTCTCTCTCAGGAAAAACGGAAGCTCACTGAGCATCTGGATCTCAAGTCCACGGACTGCGATGCCCTCAAGCACAGGATTTACGTCAAAGATACCAACCAGCCTGAAGCCACGCTTCTCAAAATCCACATAATTGGCAAGTGCCTGTCCCAGATTACCAGCACCCAGAATGATCATCGGATGAACGGTATCCAGTCCCAGGATCTTACCGATCTCTGTATAAAGATAATGTACATTATAGCCATACCCCTGCTGCCCAAAACCGCCGAAATTATTAAGATCCTGACGGATCTGAGAAGCTGTGGTATGCATCTTCTTACTTAACTCATTGGAAGAAATACGTTCTACATTGTCTTCCATCAGCTCTCCTAAGTAGCGGTAATAGCGTGGCAGACGCTTAATCACCGCTTTCGAGATTTGTTTTGTCTCCACGATAGTTTTCCTCCTTACCTTACACTAGGTTAATTATAACGAATTGACATTTTCCTGTCAATTAAAGTTGTCTATTCTGTACAAATTTCTTTATAATTTTTCTAATAATTGATTTTTTCTTTGAAATCCCGGCAGTTTCCGTTATAATAGGTGGAGGATTTTTCCCTGTTCAGACATAAACAGGGGTGATTCTTTATACAGGAGGACAGTTTTTATGATTTTATCATGTCAGAATATATGCAAGGCCTTTGGCGAAAAAGTAATTTTAAACGATGCATCCTTTCACATTGAAGACCGTGAAAAGGCTGCTCTGATCGGATGCAACGGTGCAGGAAAGACCACACTGCTGCGGATCATCATGCAGGAGCTTTCTGCAGATTCCGGTACCGTGGTGCTTGCCCGGGATAAAAATATCGGCTATCTTGCCCAGTACCAGGATATCCACGGACATCATACCATCTACGAGGAGCTTCTTACCACCAAGCAGCACATCATCGATATGGAACGCCGTATCCGCAATATGGAACAGGAAATGAACACGGTGACCGGTGATGAGCTGAACCGTCTGATGGAAACCTATACCCGCCTGACCCATCAGTTTGAGCTGGAGAACGGATACGCTTACAAAAGTGAGCTGACCGGTGTCTTAAAGGGTCTCGGCTTCACGGAGGAAGATTATGACAAGCAGATCGAAACTCTTTCCGGCGGTCAGAAAACCCGTGTGGCGCTGGGCAAGATGCTTCT
>OHAG01000413.1_pt1 | contig 35148 bp, 31 predicted proteins | sample 1577081 | NCBI WGS metagenome assembly OHAG01 (sample SAMEA3541513, study PRJEB24748) | human gut metagenome | biome: human gut; feature: human-associated habitat; material: faeces | place: China | collected 2012
TCGCTGTTTCAATTGATTTTAATTCTGTCTGATTCATAGTTGCCCCAATTTCTATCCTAAAATGTATGTTTAATACCTACTATTTTAACATAGATTTTGACGAATTTTGACCACAAGTGTTTGAATTTAAAAACTATGAATTACATTTCTGTTTATATATATAAACAAATAAGTAGTCTACCTCTCAAGTAGCAAGTAAAAAATACTGATATGTTGTACCTATCGAGACAGCCTATCGTCCAGGGGTCACCTAGCAGTTTCACTTGTGAAACAATCCACCATTGCTAGGGAATGGGTTCCCTAGCATTTTGGAAGAAAATGTATCATCCACTGATAGGGCTGGGTCACCTAGCGATTTCTGAAAGAAATCTATTCCTCCATTACTAGGGCTTGGGTCACCTAGCGATTTCTGAAAGAAGTCTATTCTTCCATTACTAGGGCTTTAAATTTTCTCTGAAGAAAGTTTATCTGGACTTATATAGTAGCTGTCAAAATATAACCTGTGTTACTTTAAATAAAAATCACAAGACAGCAGGAGTGTGAAATCTTGAGGAAGACATAATTAGTTAATATAACATCTTCATAAGGGCCATTAGTCATCAATCGTAGTCGAATATCCAAAGTCATAGGATGAGTTTTATATCTTTATCACTAGATGGGATACCAGGTTGTGTTTAAATTCGGATAAAAAAATTGTCAATTGACGATTTTTTTGTATGTATTTCCTTGGTAATAAAGTAAGAAACTTGTCGATAGTTTGGAACCTAATTTCATTGACGGTTCTTGTAAAAAAAGCTTATAATGAGAACAAATATTCGCTTTTTTGAGGAGGAAATTGGTTTGAGGTTTTTACATTTAGGAGATTTACATTTTGGTAAAATTGTTAATTCATTTTCAATGATTGAGGATCAACAGTATGTGTTAGAGCAGGTAAAAGAGTATGTTAAAAAGTATAAACCAGATGCTGTTTTGTTAGCAGGAGATATTTATGATCGAAGTGTTCCACCTGCGCGTGCGGTTTCATTGTATAGCCAGTTTTTAAGAGATGTATTAATGGAGTTAAAGACGCCAGTTTTGGCGGTCGCAGGTAATCATGATGGGGCGGATTTAATCAGTTTTGGTCATGAATTATTTGAAGCTGCTCATTATTATGTAGCGGGGCGTTATACGAAAGAGATGAAAAAAGTAGTTCTACAGGATGAGCATGGACCTGTGAATGTTTATTTACTTCCCTTTGCTGATTACGCGGTTGTACGTGAAGCGCATCAAGATGAAACCATTAAATCACTCGATGAGGCAATGAGGGTCACACTTGAATCTAACCCGATTAATAAGGAAGAGCGTAACGTGTTAGTGACGCATGCGTTTGTTGTTGGTGGAGAGGACCCACAAGAATCAGACTCAGAGAAAAAATTAGTGGTTGGGGGAAAAGAGTCTGTTTCTGCTACACATTTTGAGCCTTTTGATTACGTCGCCCTCGGACATTTACATCGAACACAAAAAGTTGGCAGTGATAAAATTCGTTATAGCGGTTCGTTACTCAAGTATTCATTCTCAGAAGAAAATTATCAAAAATCGGTCACGATGATTGATTTAAGTGGAACAGGAGAGCTAACGTGTGAACTTTTACCGTTAACGCCAAGACGTGATTTAAGAACATTAACAGGACAGTTAGATGATTTGTTGAATCAACCAGGTAGCGAGGATTATTTACGTGTCATCTTAACGGATAAAGGCGAATTATTAGAACCGATGGCAAAGCTACGTCAAGTGTATCCGAATGTGATGATTCTTGATCTGCTTGAAAATAATAGAGACTTTAAAGGAAGCGGATTAACAAAGCAAGCTCGTGAACAAAAAACACCTGAGCAATTGTTTGCTGATTTTTATGAACATCACAAGGGAGAAACTATCCATGAAGAAGGAGCTCAGCTCATTACACAATTAATTCAACAATTGAGAGGGGAGTGTTAACATGAAGCCATTGTCATTAAAGATTACGGCTTTTGGGCCTTATGCGAAGCAAACGACGTTGAATTTTAAGGAAGATTTAGACGGGCAAGATATTTTTGTTGTGACAGGACCAACGGGTGCAGGTAAAACAACGATTTTTGATGCGATTTGTTATGCGCTTTATGGTGAAACGAGTGGAGGTAGTCGTACAGGGAAAGAGCTCCGTAGTGATTTTGCAAAGGATAGTGAGTTAAAAACTGAGGTTGAGTTTAGTTTTAGAGTGAAGGATAAAACGTATCAGATTACACGTGCACCACAGCAACTTCAAAAGAAAAAGCGTGGAGATGGATTTAGAGAAGTTCCTGCAACGGTGGAGTTACTGGAGGTAGGAAGTGAGCAGGCACCAATAACGAAGGATGGCGAGGTAAAAGAGCAGATTCAACAAATCATTGGATTAAAAGTTGAGCAATTCCGTAAGATTGTGATGATTCCACAAGGAGATTTTAAAGAGTTTTTAGTTGCGAATACGACGAATAAAGAGGAGATCTTACGTAAGATTTTTGGAACTGATTTTTATAAAACGATTCAAGAGCAGTTAACTCAACAAGCTAATGCACTAAAGTTAGAAGTGGCAGATACACAAAAGTCGATTCAGGCAGAGTTAAAACTCATTAAAACGGATGAAGAACATGTGATTGAGCTAGAACATCCGTTAATGAATGTATTAGAAATGGCTAAAAATCAACAAGCGGTTTGGAAAGCATCGGTGAATACGTTAACTGAGATGTCACATCGCTTAGATGAAATGATACAAGAGCATCGCACGCATCATGAAGCGGGAATGAGATTGAATGAGAAGTTTATGCAATATGAACAAGTGATTCAGACACTAGAACAATTAAATCATTATCAAGCCTCGATTTCAGAACGAGAAAAACAGATACAAGAGGCAAAATCTGCACAAGGTCTCATTAATTTAGAGAATGAGTGTCTGAAATATCAAGTCCTGAAACAGGAGACAGCAACGAAACAAGAGCAGTTAACTCAATCATTAAAAGACTGTGAAACAGAATTTATTTTAGTAGAAAAGTGCTACACTGCCATTGAATCATTAAGACAGGAAATTGCTAGTTTAATTCAGTCAAAAAGTAATCTTTCACGTTATATCGAAGGGGTCACTCAGTTAGAACAAAAACAGCAGTTACTTGAAAGTCTTAAAAAAAGTGGGCAAACATTAAAGACAGAACTTGAAGTTCAAGAAGGACGTTTAGTAAAGTTACGTCAAGAAGTTTCACAATTGGAGCAATTGACATTGCAATTAGCGACTTTTAAAGATCAACAATATACGTTAAATTTGAAACAGTTGAAATTAAATGAAGATTTTGAATATGTTCAGTCACTGGTTAATCGACTCCATTCGTATGAAAAAACAACGAATTTGATTGAAACACAGCAGATTTATTATCAGCAATTGATGAGTGACGCTACGACTCAGCGTCACGCTTATGAACATCAAGCTGAGTTGTTCATTAATGCAGCCGCCATACGATTAGCGAATGAATTAAAGGTGGGTCAAGCTTGTCCGGTCTGTGGGTCTTTAGACCATCCAAATCCACGTCGTAGTGATGAGAAGATTTTGTCGAAAAACGAGCTTGATCAGTTTCGCTTTGACGTAGAATCATTAGAAAATAAAGTGCGTCAAGTCCAACAGGAGCTAACAGTGTTACAGACTACCCAATCAGAAGAGCAACGCTCATTAAATGAATTGGTTCAAACATTACAAGGACGACATGTCGTTTCATCTGATTTCAGATTAAATCAAGAAGTGGCTGATCAGTTAAGTGAGGCGTTAAGAAAAGAGACTCATGAATTAGTACAATTAATTGAAAAAGTTCATTTAGACGTTCAAAGATTAGAGAATGAGATTCAACGATTGACACAATTGAAGCTTGAGATTGAACCATTAGAGCAGCAGATTGATCAAAAGCAAGGTGTACTTCAAGAGCAACGGGACCGTTATAAAGCTGAACAGCGTTCAAAAAAAGATTTAGAGGAAAGTATCCCAGAAAACTATCGTTCATTAGACGTATTAAATCAAATGATGAGTGAGGTCGAATTGAGAAAAGTTGAACTGGAACAAAATATTTCTTCAAGTGAAGCAGATTATCAACGAGTCACGACACAAATCGCTGGTTTAAAAGCGGCTATTGAAGAGGTTAATCAACAATTAGCTTATTATATTGAACAGTTTGAGCAATCTAACGAGGCCTTTTTTGAACAAATTCAAACTTATTTTGAATCAGTTGAACGTTATGAAGAGGCAAAACAGTGGATTGAATTATTAGCTCAACTTGAGCAACAGGTTCAAAATTATTATCAAGAGCTTCATACGGCAACGAAGATGCAAGAAATGCTTCAAGAAGAGTTAAAAGGTAAAGATCGTGTCGATTTAAGTGTCTTGGAAGAAATGATGGCTGAACTTGATCGTCGAAAAGCTGAAATAACGAAAGATCGTGCGACATTAATGGCGAACCTTGAACAAAATGAGATGATTCTAAACTCTGTCACCAAAAAATATCAAACGATTCAAAAACGAGAACAAGAGTATGCGATTGTTGGTGAGTTAGACTCATTAGCCAATGGACGTAGTGGTGGAAAGATGTCTTTTGAAACGTATGTGTTATCCAGCTACTTTGATGAGGTATTAGCGGCAGCTAATGCAAGACTTCAGAAGATGACCTCACGACGTTACTATTTACTTCGTCGTGAAGAGGTTAAAGGTGTAGGGCGTAAAGGATTAGATTTAGATGTTTACGATAGTCATACATGCAACAATCGTCCCGTCAATACATTATCAGGTGGTGAGAGTTTTAAAGCTTCGTTAGCACTTGCATTAGGGCTTTCAGATACAGTGCAACAAAATTCTGGAGGAATTCAATTAGATACGATGTTTATTGATGAAGGATTTGGAACGCTTGATTCGGAGTCGCTTGATCAAGCAATTGATATTTTAATGGAGTTACAGGATCATGGTCGATTAATTGGTGTAATTTCACATGTGAATGAATTAAAAGAAAGAATTCCAGCTAAATTAGTTGTTGAAACGGATGGTGCAGGAAGTCAGGCTTATTTTAGAAAATAGTACAGAGAAGTTAAGTTTTATCAAACTTAGAGGATACAAAAGAACTTAATCAAAGAAAAACCTGAGAAAATCTATCACTTTAGTGTTGGTTTCTCAGGTTTTTCTTTTACAATATTTTAGATATCAAATTAAGAATACGGTTCTTAGTGTCGTTTATAGACAAAATAGCTGTTAGAGATAATGATTTGTATTATTTTTATAGAAAAATCGATCTCATTCCATAAAATGGATGTCGAAAAGTGTCAAAATTGTGTTATAATTTTTTTAAGACAAAGAAAATCAAAGGAGGAAATGATGTGTTAAGTTTAATCGGTGTTTTTATTATCATTATTGGGTTCATCTTAAAAATCGACACACTGGCCATCGTTGTGGTAGCAGGGATTGCCACAGGGTTTGTTGGAGGATTAGATTTTAATGAAATTTTAACAAAGTTAGGGGAAGCTTTCGTTGCTAATCGTTATATGACGTTATTTGTTATTACGTTACCGGTTATCGGATTAATGGAGCGTTATGGTTTGAAAGAACGTGCAGCTTGGTTAATTAGTCAATTAAAAAGTGCAAAAGCGGATGGTGTTCTTTCGATTTACTTAGTGTTCCGTTTATTAATGGCAGCGTTAAGTATTCGTATGTCAGGCCATGTTCAATTTGGTCGTCCATTAGTTTTACCAATGGCTGAAGGAGCAGCTCGCGCTAATTATAAAGAGTTAAATGAAAAAGATTCTGAAACCATTAAAGGGTTAACAGCAGCAGCTGAAAACTATGGGAACTTTTTTGGACAAACCTTATTTATTGGTGCTCCTGGAGTAATGTTAATTGTCGGAACTTTAAATGAATTAGGTTATACGGTTGATTCAAAGCAAGGACCAACAACAATTGCGTTGTATACGTTACCAATTGCAGTGATTGCCTTAATTCTTGGGGTTATTCAGTTTAAATTGAACGAGAAAAAAATGCAACGCGCACATGGTGTGAGCAGTAAGAAAGGAGGAAATAACTAATGACGAATGTACTTTTATTTGTTATTTATGCGATTATTGGATTAATTTGTGTTTCCTTAGCTGTCTCAGCTTTACGTACTAAAGGACAACAAGCACGTGTTGGAACGGCTCTATTTTGGTCGCTTTTAGGGATTATCTTTATTTTAGGTGATTATATTCCAGCTAATATTGTTGGAGTTTTAATTATTGTAATGGCCATCTTATCAGCTACAAAACAGGTTAAACTAGTTAGCTTCAACACAACGACAGAAGAGTTCAAAAAAGAATCAGCAGCTAAGATTGGAAATAAATTGTTTATTCCAGCGTTAGTCTTAGCGATTTTAGCATTCGTGATTGCCCAGTTTACAAACTTAGGATCGTACAATGCCATTGGATTAAGTGGGATTGGAGCGTTAATTGTCATCTTATTGATTTCAAAATCAAGTATTGGGGAAGCTAATTCTGAGACGACTCGCTTATTAAGTCAAGTTGGACCAACAGCGATTTTACCTCAAATCTTAGCCGCTCTTGGAACTTTATTTACGATTGCTGGTGTCGGTGATGTGATTGCTGGTGGAGTAAGTCAAGTGATTCCTACCGGGAACATTTGGTTAGGGGTAACAGCGTACTGTGTTGGTATGGCGTTATTTACAGCAGTTATGGGAAATGCCTTTGCAGCCTTCTCAGTTATTACAGCAGGAATTGGAGTTCCATTTGTCTTTGCATTAGGAGCCAATCCATTAATTGCAAGTGCCCTTGCTTTAACCGCAGGATTCTGTGGGACATTATTAACGCCAATGGCGGCAAACTTCAATATCGTTCCCGCTTCAATTTTAGATATTAAAAATCAATACGGTGTCATTAAAGCGCAAGCTCCATTTGCGGTTATCATGTTAATTATTCATATTATTTTAATGCGTTTTTTAGCATTTTAATTTGTTGATTTGAGGAGGAATTGTAGATGAAAAAGATTTTAGTCACTGGATTTGATCCATTTGGTGGAGAAGCCATTAACCCAGCAACAGAATCTGTCAAACAATTACCAGATGAAATTTTAGGGGTACAAATTTTAAAACGTGAAATTCCAACAGTTTTCGATCGTAGTATTGAGGTGTTATACGGAATTTTAAAAGAAGAGCAACCAGATGTTGTGATTTGTGTGGGACAAGCAGGTGGACGCCCCAACATTACTGTTGAGCGTATTGCGATTAACCAAGATGATGCTCGTATTCCTGATAACGATGGAAAACAACCGATCGATCGTACGATTTTTGAAGAAGGACCAGCGGCATACTTCTCGACGTTACCAATCAAAGCAATGGTACGTGATATGAAAGAAGCAGGAGTTCCAGCTGCTGTTTCAAATACAGCGGGAACATTCGTTTGTAATCACATCATGTATGGAGCTTTACATTATGCGGCTTTACATCAACCTAACTTAAAAGCTGGATTCGTTCATATTCCATATTTACCAATGCAAACAGTCGATAAACCAACGATGCCATCGATGTCACGTGATGAAATTGTTAAAGGGTTAACGACGTTAATTAAAACAGCTATTCAAGTCGAAGAAGATGTTAAAGAAACAGGAGGAGCTGTATGCTAACACATCAAGAAAATGAGTTACCTATTTTCGTTTATGGAACATTGATGTTGGGAGAGCGCAACTATATTGAGATTTTACACGAAAACTTAGAACATCATGAATCTGCTAGTGTAAAAGGCGAGTTGTATTATTATCGGAAGGAAGATTATCCTGCATTAGCGGATGGAATTCATACGGTACAGGGACAATTATTCTATGTTAAAAATTTAGATAAGGTTCTTCAACCACTCGATGTGATTGAAGGGTATATTGCTCCTAATCATCCAGAAAATATGTATGATCGTAAAATTCTTGATGTTAAAACTGCTAGTGGGGAAATTAAAAAAGCCTATGCTTACGTGATTAATCCACGATTAATAGAACTTGAACCTAACGAGTTTAGCTTAATGGAGACTCGTTGTTGGAAAACATTTAAAGGTTAATCAAAAGAAAACAGGTCCAAAGTTTTGGACCTGTTTTCTTTTTGCTGATTGTAGAGTAATCATCTCTTGACGATATAAGTGAAAATACAAAAACAAAATGAAGTTGAAATTAGAGAGTATTGCCTTCTTTTAAATCATATGATGAAGTTATCATAAAAAGCACAAAAATTGCAACAATTTGTGAAGAAAAAATTACCTATAAATGGTATAATAACGATTAAAAAGATGTTGAGATAGTTGACTGATTTTAGGGGGGATTTTAAAATGGAAAAACAGTATGATGATAATTTATTTTTTAAATTGATTTACACATTAAGTGATATGGCAATTCTATCTATTTTATGGCTTATTGGGTGTTTGCCTATCCTAACAATTGGCGCATCGACAACTGCGTTACTTTATGTGGCTGGTAAAAAAGTAGGTGGAAAAGAGCCTAAGATAGTTTCTGATTTTATCAAAAGTTATAAAGAAAACTTTGTTCAATCACTTTGGATTACACTTGTCTTAGGAATTTTGTGGTTTAGTAGTCTCACTTATTTTATGATGGGGCTTTCCTCATTAAAAGATGGCTTTAATCTGTCATTGATTATCATGATTTTAGTTGCTTTTGAGGTCATTATGATTAGTATTTATATGTGTGCTTTATTAGCAAAGTATGAATTAAAGACATTCACAATTATTAAAAATTCATTTTTATTTACACATGCTTATTTTTTAGAATCTATTAAAGCCTTTGGAGTGATTGTGAGCATGTTATTCTGCTTATTGATGGTACCAGGTCTTGTGATTATTTTACCAGGAGCTATCGCTTTAATTGCAAGCTATTTTGTTCGCCAGTCTATTCTTAAGTTCCTTGAGCGTCAAGAAATTTTAAAAGAATTAAATGAAGAAGGATTAGATTTTTAGAAGACCAAAATTTTTGGTCTTTTTATATTTATTTGCAACTTTTTAAGATGAAATTCTGTCTAAGAGAGTGGATCCAAAAGTCAGATTATAAGGAGGATGAAATGAAAAAGGTTATCATGATGCCATGGTGTCGAGATTATAGTCAATTAGAGGAAGTACAACTGGTTAAAAAAGCAATGAAACAAGATGATTTAGCATTTTTAGAATTAATGAAGCGTTATGAGGGCTATTTTACTCAGATTGCTTATCGATATGTGAAGAATGATCAGGAAGTTTTGGATTTAATCCAAGAACTAGCTTATAAAGGGTTATTAACGATTGGGTAGTTGAAGGAACCTAAGTATTTTAAAACATGGATGACCAAAATTTTAATGAATTTAGCGCTTGATTCGATTCAAAAAGTAGATTTTTTAGAACTTGATGAAGGGATGATGAAGCATCATCATGTTTTTTCAATTGAAGAAAAAATCGATTTGCATGAAGCCATCAAGAACTTACGACCTGAATATCAATCCGTCATTCATTTAAAGTATTTTGATGATTTAAGTATTGAGGAAATTGCAACTCAACTTGGAATGAGCTCAAATACGGTCAAGAGTCATTTAAGAAGAGGGAAGCGAGAACTTCGATTGATGTTAAAGGAGGGGAGTTGCTAATGAATTCAAAAGCATATGAAGAAGCCGTATTAAAAGGGATAACGCGTGCTAAAACTGAAATGAAGCAACATAAAAAACCGATGAAGTGGAAAAAAACGATGTCAATAGCAGCCTCTGTTGGAATCGTAGGTATCATTGGATTAAGTCAGCCAGAGGTGGCAAAAGCATTACAAGGAATGACGCAATCATTCAATGCGTTCTCGGCACATTTATTTGGGGAACCAGCCGGAAGGTTTCAAGAAGTGGCTAAAATGATTGGGGTATCAGAAGTTGATGAAGAAACAACTATAACACTAGCTGAAGTTGTATTAGATGATAATCTTTTAATGATGGCACTAACGGTAGAGAGTGACTTTTTAGCTGGCTATGAGAAATTAAATGAAAATGATTTTTTTAATTTAGATTATTATTTATTCGTTAATGGGAAAAAAACGATGGCTAATAGTCCAAAAGTTCGCCAAATTGATGAGAAAACCGGAGCCATTATTATTGAAGCAAGTATGGGCGATCTTCATTTACCAGATGAAGTTACCATTGATTTAAGAATTAGTCAGTTAACACGTGGATTTGAGTCATTAAAAGGAAAATGGAATTTTAAATTTAAAGCCTCTAAATTATTAGGAGGAGAACGTTTGAATCCGGATGCTACAATAGAGTATGAAAGGACAATGATTTCAGCCAATCAAGTCGTAAAAAGCCAGTTAGCTAATACGATTTATATGAGTGTTGAAGGGGAATCGGTTGATGACGTTTTTTATGAACTAGGAGATTTGGTCATTAAGGGTTCAAATGAAGAGCTTTACGATGTAGATGATGTTCAAGGGAGCTTTGATTCTGAGAAAAAAGAGGCAACTTTCAAATTAAGAGTGAATTCGAATTGGTCAGATTTAGAGTGGATTGAGATTTATCTCAGAACAACCGAGCCGTATCGTTATATTGTGAAAGATAAAATTCATTATCAGATTTATCAAACACCAAACACTCAAGTGATTGATGATGAATACCAAGCGATTACAAGAAAACCAACTGATCAGGAATTAGCCTCAGGATTTGCATTAGATGAAGTCATTTATTATTTGAATTTACAAAAATCAACCGAATTTAAAATTCTAACTGAGTTTATTGGAGAAGAAATATGGGTAAATTCAACTGAAAAAGTAATGATAGAAGATATTGAATTAATGGAGGATGAAGTGAAGATTATCTTTAGACTTCCAGATACTTATTGGCCACATAATTTAAGTAGTCTTGTTTTATTTGATGAAGAGTTGAATGATTATGCTCGACGAGAAGGACAATCGTGATGGCGGTAGAAGATCAATCGCAAGGGTTATATAGTGTCAGAATTGACTATATTGATACATCAAAAGCTTATACGATTGTTATTCCTTTGATGCCTGAATTAAGTGAAGAAGCGCCAGCATGGAGTTTGCGAATTCCGTTAAAATAGAGAAAGTTTTAAAGAATTAGGAACCAAAAAAGAGCCCTATGTCATATATTGGACAGTAGATAAGGGCTCTTTTTTCATAAGTCAGAACGACCTTTATCAGAAATGTAAGAAAAATTTAAAAATCTTCATCAACCATTGTTGAAATAATCGACAAGAGGTCATATAATAAACGTGAAAAACAAAAAGAAAGGGTTTACATTAATTGGGGGAGAGGTTATGAAAGATGAGAATTTAAAAATTGTATTACCAGATCATTTACAAGGGCGTTCGTTAACCACGAAAGTTATTCCAATGCTATGTGGATTAAAAACGATGCTAACCCATTTAGTTGAATTAAACGGAGATGCTTCAATGTTACGTCAGTGGGAGAAACGTTGTTATAAGTCATATTGTATTAATGAAATCCAAGACTTACTATTAGAAAGTTATCAAGAAGATTGGCCTGAAATTTTGAAAGAACATCTTTTAAGTAAAGATCCTTGTGAACTAGGAGCTAGTGCGATTGATATTTATTTAGTGGCTTATATCACTGAAACATTTGGAGTTGGAAAAGATATTTTTATTCAATGTATTAAGGACATGGGAATTTCAACGAAAGATAATACAGCCAATGCGATTTGGAAAGTTGGAAAAAATGATGGAGTTTACTTAGGTTTATTAAACTCTGATGGCAGCATTCGGGATATTAATTTTTTCCGTCAATGGACGCATACGGAGTTTGTTTATTAAGGAGGGATTTCCATTAATTCATTTAAATAAGTTCAGACATAGGGGAAAAAGAGAACCTATGTCTTTTTTGTATGCTTACAAGTTAATCAAAATTTTGTTATAACAGTAGCATTAGAGAGCGGGGAATAAGATGAGTATCAAACTCCATTGTTGGTCCAACTAGGTGTGGGAAAATGACACTTATCAATTTAGTACTCAATTAAGAGATGGACAGGATACCGAAGAGGGGGGAATTTATCTCAAGGACAAAAGTAGTTATTAGGTATTGATTAAATCATGCAACGGCATACCACGTTCATTGTGCTTCATCGCTTGTCAACCATTTAAAAGCTGATCAAATCTTCTTGAGGAATAATGGATAGGTGATTGAGTAAGGAAAACATGATGAGCTGTTAGAAAAGAAAGGTTAAACTCAAACCATTAATTATCCTCTGAATAGGACAGTATGATGGATGAATTGGAATTCATCGTTGTACAGGGAGAGTAGGGATATAAAAATAAAATAAAAAAGAACACCATTACGGTGTCCTTTCGCTTGAATGGGAATATTTTTTATTGTGCTTCGGATGGATCAATGGAATGAATGGTTAATGTCGTTCCATCGTGTTCTAAGTGACCAATGATATCCCCTGCTTCACTTAAACCGATTAATGAAAAATTATCACCTGTAAAATCGGGCGAGTAAGCCATCCAGATATAAGTTCCTTCAACGGCTGATTCAAAGATTTTGGCACTATGAGCAATGCTAAAGGTTGGTTCCGTCACAAGCACTTCAAATAAGTCAGGATTTTTAGTGACCCCAGCATAAATCGTATAGGGAATATCATCCGATTGACGAAGAGCGACATAAGTTAACCCAGCTTGTTCTTCTAGGGTCGTTGTTTCATATTGAATCGAACCATCGATATATTCATAACCAGAAAAGCTACGATCTAAAAAGGCAAGAGAAATCTGTTCTTCACCTGGTACTCGATAAAGTAGAATCGATCCTTCTTCCGTCTTTTTCTCATAAAGGACTTCAAGAGCGCTTAAACCCGCTATAGTCATGGCTTCTTCTGTTGTTTTGGCACCAGAGTTATATTGTAAGACAAAGACGACGAGTAAGGCCGTGATAGATAGAGATAATGTAGCGATAATTTTTTTCAAATAGGTCAACCCTCTCTCTTATGATAAGTTTGATACATTATATTAAGCACGTTTTTGGTTTACGATTAGAGTGACAAATGATTACAAAATGAGCACAGGGATTAACGAGTCAATTCACGAAGTCCGATAAAATGAATCAAGGAAAAAGATTTATTTTTAAGGAGATGTCGAAATAAAGGAGGAGCTATTTGCTTCATAAGAAAATTGAAGGGTTATGATTTACATTTTTTTCTAATGCTTGTACAATGTAACGTGAGATTTATTTGTTTATGGGGGAGTTATGGAAAGAAAAGAGAGGGCGTATTTACAGCATTATTTATCGACAGCTAAAGAACGAAAGCAGACAGTGAATCAGAGTCAGTCGTTCAAAAAAGTGCGGAAATTACAACAAGGTGAAGAAATTAAATTATATGATAAAGTCAAATTATTAAATTTAACAGATCATCTTATTTTAAATGTGATGATTGTCCCTGATCATGAGGTGAACTTATTTGAAGGAAAATGGGGTGAAACTTCAGAATTAGGCCATCTGATTTTAGAAGGCTCAGTTTTAACAACGTTTGAGTGTCAAGAAATTGAATATAAGATTTTATCTGTCAGTGGAATGAGAGGATAGAAAGATGTCTTACTTTAGGGGAGACATCTTTTTTTATGCGTTTTCTTTTAAAAATAATGTCTAAAATGGTGAGGTGAACCATACAATGACAATGTAGTAAAAAAGACGACTACAATCGAATATCTTTGATAAAAGGGGAAATGGGTTCATGAGATTAAATCATCAATTCTGTACAACTTTTCAGGGACTAAATTTAAATTTAGAAGAGTTGTTAGGAAAATATGCTGCTCGTGAGTATGCTTATCGAAATTTAGTGGAATATGATATTTTAAATTACAGTATCTGTGTACCAGATCATTTGAATACGATGACCAATTGTGATGGTTATGAGTTTATTGCTTATGAGGCGAATCAGTATCATGATTATAGTATCGCGCCTCTAACCGTGACGATTAGTAGTCAACGACTTAATGACGCATCTTTTCAAACGAAGACAGACAAACTAGCCTTTTTAAAACGGATGGTTGGGATTATGCAACATCAATTTTCAATTAAAACGATGACTGAAGCCATGATCGATGGTTATCCAGCTGTGATTATCGAGCAGGCAATGAGTACCGCTGGAAGTCAAACGTATGCGATGCTTATTTCTAATCAATGTTTGACACAAATTTCAGTTTCTCTACACGGAAATTTTACGAATGCACGCGAAATCACGCATGCGATTGTGACGTCATTTAAAGTGAATTCGACACCAAGTCCTCAAAATGCCTCTTTAACCACGATGGAGAACCATCATGAGGTATTTGAACTAGAGGAAGAATATCGTTTAAAAGAATCGGTTCAGTATGTGATATCCCCTTCACATACTGAACCGGTGGATAATTTTTATATTCAAATAAAAGACTTGAAGCGGGATACACAGAGCGCTGTTGCTTTTTTAGGATGCGATGATTTAATTGATTTAATGTTTTGTACTTGGGGAAATACCGTTAATCATTTAGCTAGACTGATGATTGAAGCAGATCAAAAAGAGGAATATTAGGTGTTATTTTCACATATAAATGGTAACGGAATGTCTAGATAAATATTCATTTCATCACTAAAGAAGCTATGGCTAATTGTGGTCATAGCTTTTTAATATGTCAAGTTTAGGCGAATCATTGAATATAATGTACTATCAAAGTCATAGAGACACTTAAAGGAGAGGAAATCTAATGAAACAAATAATGAGTGTGATTTGTTTTTCGTTAATGACTCTTTGCTTGGTAGCTTGTTCAATGAATGGTAAAAAAGTAGATGAGGGATTAGATGATCGAGAAGATGAATGGACGATTCCACTATCGAATGAACAAGTCGCAGAATTAAATGAATACTTTAAGGCATTGACTGTTACACATTTTGCTGATTATGAAGAAGGAGACGACTGTTCGTTACAACTATTAAATTTTTCCTCACAACTTTTGCAGTTAGACTATCCGGCGATGGTTGAACCGATGTGGCGGGAAGATGAAGCCTATGCTTCTTTTGATAAAAAAATGATGTTTTCATTGATAGAGCAGTATTTTAATCAAGAGGCACAATTGTCAGGAATCTATATTGATTTAGGAGATTATGTGGCACGACCAGATATTAAGTTAAAAACCTATCAAATCTATCCTGAAATTTATCAATGTCAGTTCAATGATGATGGAACTTATACGATTGATTTAGATTTATATGAAGTGGATGAAACAGTGATAGAACCCATCTCTTTAATTAAAAATTGGCATCAATCTATTGAGTGTCATCAAGTTGGGGTGGCAAGTGTAACCCTTCAACATGATGGAAATGAAAGTTATATTATTAGTTATCATCCCATTTATTTCGAATAAAAAAAAACCACCAGTTCTACTGGTGGTTTTTTTTTAGATCATTTGATCAGTTTCCATGATACCTTCAAGAATGTGATCAAGTTGATTCAGTTGAAGTGTTACAGTATTTAATTCCGTTTGACGCTTTTTATAAACCATTTGTAAATTCCAAAGCGATTCATAAAGAGGCTGTACGTCTGTTTCTAAAAAATTTGGATTAAGTTCAATCCCATGAATATTTTCTTCTAATAGGGTCATTTCAGTTTTTAGTGATGTTAGTTCATGTTGGATTTGAGATGCCTTTTGTTGTAAGTCTTCGTATGTCTCTTTTAAACTCATTTCAATCACTCCCAGTCTTAATCTAAATTTAGTTTATCCGAATGGGATGCTTTTATCAGGAGAAATAGATATTTTGGCTAAGAGAGGTGTGTGAACGGACCATAATGAAGGCTAAAGGATTATCTAACTGTTTAAAAAATCATTGGTCAACAACTAAGTACGATTTTAATTTTGAACGTTTCTAAATCTGATTTTATTGTACATTAATAGATGAATTGGAGTATGTAATCATCGAAAATTACATAAATTAGTAATAATGGAGGTGAGGGAGGTGAAGTCCTTTACGCAAGAAAGTTTACGGATTATCAAAAAGGCATCAGAAGATAACAAGCTAGTCATCGTTGTTGGAGCAGGTGTTTCGATGTTATCTAATTTTCCATCATGGAAAGAAGTCATTGATCGATTTTCTGGTCCATTTTCAGAACAAAAAGAACGCTATTCGCAAAATGAATACTTACGAATTCCACAAAAATATTATAACCTGCGTGGACATAAAGAGTATTATGATTTATTACGAGATATTTTTGATCTCGATTTACAAAGTAATAAAATTCATGATGAAATCTTAAACTTAAATCCGATTCATCTCATTACAACGAATTACGATGATTTACTTGAGCAAGCGATTTATGCGCGAGGACTTTTTTATGATGTCATTGCAAAAGATGAAGAAGTATCGCAAACGCGAACTAAGAAATTCCTCATTAAAATGCATGGCGATGTGAAACATCAAAATGTCGTGTTAAAAGAGAATGACTATCTCTCTTATAGTAGTCAGTTTCGTCTCATTGAAACAATGGTGAAATCTGTTATCGCCTCAAATATTACACTTTTTATTGGATACTCATTAAACGATCGAAATATGAAACTTATTTTAAATTGGGTGAAAGAATTACAGGGAAGTAGTTTTCAACCCGTTTATCTATTATATTTAGAGCAAACGTTGGATCAAAATAACTTTGATTATTATAAGTCACAAGGCATCCATGTGATTGATGTGAACCATCTTTTATCGAATGTGGATGATGCAACGTATGAACAACGCTATTTAACATTTTTTCAGGCACTTTCAAAACTAAATCTTGATGAATTATATCGCTATTCTAGCGATGATAATGAGCTTGGTGAGCGACTCACGCCTCTTGATGAATTAAATCGAGTCCGCTTAAATGATTTAAGGCATCTAATCAAAGAAGAAGTGACTGAAATGGGAGTCTTAAACTTATCTAAACCTTATGTTCTAGATGAACGGACGTGTTGGCAACTTAACAAAGCAGGGATTAGGACGGTTAAATTTCCCGATGGATCGGTGCATTCTATTCAAAATGATGATAAAAATTATTTGCTGCCACCGTATACGAGTGTCTTAACCAAGTGCATGAACCAAGGAGATGGGATTTGGCAACATTATCACCGTGCCTACTATCAATTTAAGCATGGGAATTTATTGTTAGCCTATGATTTGTATAAGAAAACAGCGGTAGAGGCGTTTAAATGTAAACATTATTTACTTCATTTTCTTGCTCAGTTTAATCGTTATTGGACCGGTCGCACGATTCAACGATTGTTAAGCAGTGAGCAATCACAGCAGATTGTGGATGAAATTCGTCAATTGAATTTAGAGTTGATGTATCATCATCTACCTGCCTCGTTTAAACGAAAATATGCCTTTTTAGCGGATTTGAGTAACTTTTATTTTATTTATAAATACTTAAATGATATGATTCAACTCATTAATGAATTGCCGAATCAAGACCAAGCGTTCGCGAGGTTAAATTTTAAGGCACAAGAATTATTTGAATTTATGCATGAAAATCAACTCGTGATTGATCAATATTTAGAAGTTTCGCACTTGTATAAAAGTTATATTGAAGCACGTTTGTATCATAATAGTGAGGAGTTAGACTCCTTTACCGTGCATTTGATTATTAAATATATGGGTGAAGAAGAACTCAAGCATCTCATGAAACGCCTCAATCGAAAACAGTTTCAAACCCCTCATGTCAATGAGTTAATTCTTTATTATAAACAGCTTTTAGCAGTCTTAACCCAACCTAATCTTACGACACTGATGAAAGTCCATGTTCAAAAGATGGTGAAGATCACTTTAGCTCTTCTTTCAGTAATTCAATTGAAGGAAGAAGAGCTACTAAGTATGTTACAGTTGTTGTTTAATGATGGTTCATCTATGATTTTGATAACGGATTGTCTCAACTTTTTGAGAGCTCAACTCAATCAATCTTCTCAGTTTCCAAAAGCAGTGGAGAACTTAATAGAAGAACAGCTCACTCATCAATTTATTAAGAAATATTTATTAAATGAGGAGATTGAGTCTTGCTACATTCAGTTCACGTCATTCTTAAGTCAACCGGTAGAAAAATTACGCCCATTGATTGACCTTTATTTGACACAGATTGATAGCTTTGAATTAGTAACCTTAACTCCAGTTATTGATGAGGAACTTCAAATGAAAGTCAGTGAGGCATTAACAAGACGATTAAAAAAAGAATTTAATTTCAAGTTACTTAGACAAGCCTTTGAGTTTAAACTAGAGCTAGCTTATGATGAATTTGAGCAGCAAATTAAAGCACATATCACTCATCATCCAAAGGATTTATGTGCAGTTGGTGAGCTTATTGCGTGTGGTGTCCTCGATAGGAATAGCTTTGAATTTTTCATGAACCAAGATTCATGTGCTTATTTTTTAACTCATTATGAACAAATAGAGCAAGCCCCTTTAGAATCAGATTGGTTTTGGCAGTTATCAAGAGACATTCATCAACGCCTAGCCAAGACACATCACTACCAAGCCATTAAACAAGCATTAATTCAAAAAATCCGAACAAAGGTTGCAGCTCCTGAGCTGATTGACTTATATTTTGACTTATATCATCATTAGTTAGTCGTTGAAATGGAATCAATCCTAAAGAATGAAGTCTTTCATAAAAGAAGCTTCATTCTTTTAAAGGTTATAGTCATCATTTAATACCTAGGCGCATAGAATATGATGTAAGGGAAGAAAACGAAACATCGGGCGCTATAGCCAAGCGGTAAGGCAAGGGACTGCAACTCCCTGATCATCGGTTCAAATCCGATTGGCGCCTCCATTTTTCTTAGACTACAAATGATCATAAAGTCTGTCAGAGTGAGTCATGGAATGAATCCTTGTGACAGGCTTTATTTTTATGACGATGAACAATTAAAAGACTCCTACTAATTAAGGAGTCTTTTGATTGTTCAATTAATAAAAGGGAGAAATGGCATCATAGGATGGTCTAGTTCAAATTCAAGGTGTTTGTTTTTAGGAGGGGAAATGACAACCTGATTTGATTGATATAGTAGTGATAGCTTCTGAACAAGATGAGTGGATCATTCATCGGAGTTAAGGTTGAATCCATTTGAGATGGGTTGGCTGTGATGATAATATTTTGGTAACTGTAATGTTGAGATGATCCTTATTCAAGTTAAGGGAATATCAGTTATTAAACTCATTATTAAATACAATGAAATCAGGTTGAATATCTAGATTTGTTAGTCTTTGATTTTTCGTTTCAAGGAGATAGATATCTCTGAATTGCCCTTCAATAAGGGGAGTTGTAGCATAATATCCATAGATTTAAGTATTGAGAAGATGAATGATAAACTAATTAAACTAAACAATAGAAATAAACTCAATAAAGAGAACCGCATCAGATGCCTCTTGTACCTTCATCTTTTTTAAACTGTTTGAGACTCTTTTTCACGAGGTATCTTTCTCCTTTATCAGGGGGGATATCATTTAAACAGACTACTTGAAATCATCACTTCTTGAAAAAGAAATGGTTGTTTTATTCCAGATGGGTGTAGGAGTTTGAGCAATTGTTTGGTATAATTTTAAGTAATCAGAATCAGGAGAAAGGTACGATATATTGGGGAGAAAAGAGAATGTTCCACGCTGTGCGAGATTGATAAGTAGTAATCAAGAAGGGATAGATGACCATGTTAAATTCTTATTTTTATTTAACGATGAATAATGATTCAATTGTTTGCCAACAAAATGCATTAAATGATGACCAAATTTTACGTGCGATTTTCTTAATTTTAAGCCGTTTGGAACGTGATCCGGATTTAAAGATGTCACGTCATTGGATGCTAGAAAGTGAAACATGCTCATTAGAAGAATTAGAACAAAAACTGTTAGAGTTTAAACGTTTAATTCATGATAAAGATGATAGTGAATTATTACTTGAGTTTGATATGGAAAAAATTAATGTAAAGGCTCATACAAAACTTGTTGGAATGTTTTGTGCTATTGCTTACCTTTATACAGGATTAGATGTGGATGGAATTATTAAGAAGAATCTTCATCAAGATATGGTGAATAACGGAATTGAAAATATTAAGCGTCACTTAGATAAAGAAGGATTAAAACCACATCGTATTGTTAATCATGTAGTAAATAATCAAGTTTGTTAATTAATCCTTATTTTACAAAAGTTTAAAAATAATTTAATTCTCTTCAACGTATACTATTAATAGGACGAAGGGAGAGATTGTAGAATGATTGATAAACAAGCGGGGAATTTAGAAATCGATGTGTTTTCAGGGGGGGAAATACGCGGTAACTATGAACGGGAAATCAAGTGAACGAAAAAATCGACTTGAAGAGATGCCACACCCAGATTTTATAAGTTATTTAAAATCGACTTGTCGTCAACGAAATGATGCTTTATTTTACAAAAAAATGATGCATAATCCACTCGCCCCATTCAATCATCAAATCCATCAACACCTTATTCTAACGATGCGTACACAATATGAAGCGCGACCAAATAGCTAACCAAAAGGGAGACTTTCTCAAAATGAGAGAGTCCCCCTTTTTAATCATGATTTACCAGAATGAGATCATAAAGATTGATTGATTTAATAGTTCATTAAATTGTAAATGATGTTTATTTTGAGATAGCCTTTTTGATCTCAGTGCAAGGAAGTTTCAGTGAGTGGTGAGGATTAAGTGAATGTTGAGTAAACGGAAAGGAGGTTAAGATTAAGAGAGAGTCCTTCCGACTGAAAGCTATTCCTTTACGGATTAAAAAATAAATATTTGATTGGACAATAGAATATCATGAAACACATAAGGATGATCAGATAAATAAGGATTGGATTAGGGTGATAGGGGAGGACCATTGCAGCAATGGTTGAACAGATTCCAAGTGCGATCCGATAGCCACCTTCAAAGAGGCAAAGTTCATCTTCATCAATCGAATGCTCATATCGCTCGCTTAACTCTTTAAGTTGAGAGGATTTCTTCGGAACCCAATTTAATAAAATCATCCCTGTTCCAATGAGGATGAGAGAAATTCCGATGGTAAAGAAAAATAAATGAATCATCCATATCATTTTGATCGCCCCTTTATTATTCATGACCTACCTTGTTGAAGAAATTATAGAACATTAAAGGTGTGAGATTTGTAGAAAAAGAGAGTAAAAAATAATATTCTGACTTTTAGTACCAAATGTTCTGTTGAGTTAACCAGAGATAATGTTAGTGGAGATTTTTTTAGTATCATTTTTTAAAAGGGGTCTTATCATAAATCATTTGAAGCGTCAAGTTCGTGTTTAATAAGAATCGTTCGTCAAAAGTATCCACTTTCGTTACATGAAGATGAAGAAAACTGTCAATGGTAGTTTCAATTAATAAAAAAATCGGAGGCCGGTTGGCGCTCCGATTTTTTTATTCAGGGATGGTAAAGAATGAAGATAAGGTATATTCTTTTCCTTCAAGGATATCATATTGAATAAGTTCAAGTATTAATAAGAGTTGCTCTTGATGCTCTGTGAGTTCATCCACTTGGTTTTGATTAGCATCTAATTTGAAATTGTTATGTAAGACGCTAAATTCTTCATATAAATCTAACAAGAAGACATAGAACGGTGATAAGGGTAAGTTTAATTCACGTAAAATTAAGGGTGCAATAAAAATTGGACTGACATCATCGATATTTTCAATTTGAAAATCATCCATATTCGACATGATTAACAGTGGCGTTTCAAAGAACAGTTTGGCACGCAAAGCATCTGTATCTTTTTCAATGTAGCCATGTTGTTCATGAATGTCCGACTGGAAGTTAATCAGATGATCGCCAAAGAAGATGACTAAGGTTGGTTCATCGTAGTTTTCAATTTTAGTGATAAACTCTTTTAATGCAAGATCCGTTTGCTTTAGCCCTTCTGCGTAAGTTTCCATTTCAGTATTGTGTTCCCCATTAGCATCAAGGACTTCAATCGTATTTTCACCAAACTTTTTATCAAAAATGGCAATATGATTGGCCATGGTTAATCCGTAAGCAAAGATGGGGCGATCGGCTGCTTCTAACTCGGCATAAAGCTCATCAAAGACTGATTGATCTGAGACATACTTCTGACTATCGATGTAGTCGAGATGTTTCATTTTATCAATGGATAAGAATTCATCAAATCCTAAAGCTGGATAAACTTGACTGCGTTTATAGAAGGCTGCATTATTCGGATGAATGGCAACCGAGGTGTAGTCCAATTGATCCATAAATGAAATAAAGGATGGGATTTCAGGTTTTGAGCTCAGTGCTTGTTGGAATGGAATGGTTCCTTCAAGTAAGAGCGAATTGGTGAACCCAACTAAATATTCAAATTCAACATTTGCTGTTCGATTTCCTTTAAACGGTGATAAGAAATGACCAGACGAATAAGTCTCTAGATACTGACGAAGATTAGGAAGCGGGTCTTCACTAAATGTTAATTGGTTGAAGACGGTTGGATCACTTAACGATTCACTCACAATGGTAATGATGTTAGGTTGTTGACTTAAATCAGCTGATTCATTATAGTCTTCGGCTTTCTTCGTATAGTCATCCATGATCTTTTGTAGGTTTGCTTCAGTATAGTGGTCATTTTTGATCATTAAATCGTTTTGGAGATTTGTAATAAATCCAAATAAGAATCCATTTTGTTGGTAATTATTTAACTGATTCCACTTCGTAAAGTAAACGGTACTGTTGACTAAAGGCTTAAGTGGTGACTTTTCATAATAGAAAATTGAGGCTAAGTAGGCGATAAAAATCGCGAAGAAAATGACTCTTAGCTTCATTGTCAATTTAAAGCCTTTGCGACAAATGAAGGATAGGATGGCAAGTAAAGCAATGATTACCAGGAGTCCGATGATAAGTGTCGGTGATAAGAGGTTTTTTACGTAGCCAATAATCTCATCTATATTTGAAATCATGGATAGATCCGATGGATAAATCGGTTCCCCAACGACTAACATTTTATAATAGTTGGCGATAGCCACGATCAACATCACAAGTGAAGAGAGGCTAATGGCTAGAATTAAGTTGTTAAAGAAGCAGAAGAAAAGTACACTAACCCCTAAAATAATCGTTGAGGCTAAAAACATTAAATTCACGTGATGAGCAATCCAAGTCATCGTTACATCAAGGTTTGGGAAGAAATAGATTACTTGCATTATTATCAGCATAAGCATCGAGCTTAATAGAAGATAAAAGATGGTGCGACACCAGTTGCGGGCTTGTTGATGGTTATTTGTATGACATTTTTTAAATAAATATATTTCACTAGTCGTGATCAACACAAAGAATCCAGCCAATAGCTGAGGTCGAATGCTGACATTGGCTAGCCCAATCCATTTAAATAAGGCAATGAATAAAGCTGGTAAACTAAAATAGAGAATGGTCATTGAGTTTAAAGTTGAACCTGGAAGTTTAACTTGTTTTTTACGAATGAGGCTATTGATTAATGTTAATAAAGAAAGATAAACACTTCCAATCATCCCGATATAGGCTGGAATTAATAGTAGAAGATGATCACGAGAAACTTTGATTTTAATTTCTTGCTCCGTTGTACTGAACAAATCAACAGTTTTAATAAGACGTTCATTTCGGTAAATTGAAACTTTTCCTGAAGTATTCGTTTTTAAAAAAGAGATACTTACCGATTCATTGGTTAGATTAGCTAACGTCAGCGGTGAGGTCGAGGTGGTTGATAGTGTTTCTTTATAAGACCAATCCGTTGAATCATTAAAAGTCTCTAATGCGATACTTTCATTATTGACACTAATCTGATTGATTTCGATTGAATTAGCTTCTTCATTTGGAACAAGATGAATTGAATAAGGTGACGTTAAAAAAGAAAGTGGTCGATCAATTGTCAGATTAGTCCAGCCTAAGACGACAACTGTAACTAAAAGGGTAATCAATTGAAGCGGCTGTTTAAAGTTAAACACCGTTTTAAACGTCTCCCTTTTAATCAGATAATAGTAAATAACAAGCCAACCAATCGAAGCGATGATGGCTATTAGTAAATACTCTGTTTGGCTATTGACCCAAGAGAGGATTCCATAGGTGGTCAGACAGCCGATTAGGATCCTTAGTAATGTATTATTTTTCATGATTATTATTCCCTCCCTTATGATAAAAAATAGAAGGACCGCAACAGATGTGCGAGTCCCATTTCGAACGTTTAACTTAATTGATACTTTCTTATTTTAAAGCAATTCGAGCAAAAAAGATAGAAAAAAGTCGAATTAGATAACGGGAATTATTGACAATCTGATATCCTAATTAGACATTCTCACATATCAGTCCCCTACTTTTAAATATCAAATAACTGTGTCCCTTTTGTCGAAAAAACTATGGATTTAGTGTGAAAAAAATCTAAAGAAGATGGAGTTTTTGTATAGATATGTGACGATGACTTGATAAAAAGAGTCGTATCTTTTTAAATATAGAAGAGAAGATTTAAGAATGAGGCCAATTAACGATGGTTAGTTAACCATGAAATGGCAAACCATAATGAGTGGTGGTTAAATTGACCAGAATAAAGAGAGCATTTTATCCGTGACAAGCATGTCATCAGGTTTAAAAAAAGTGTCAAATTCTAAAAATCCTGGTATAATGTTGTTTTGTTGAAATGAATTGAAAGACAAAAAGGTTGTCTTTAAGTCATAAGAAAGTGAATGAGTGAGTTCTAAAAAGTATTATAATGACTGCTAGGTCAATTAAGGAGAGTACTATGGAAAAGATTATTTTGATTAACTTAGTGATTGCCATTATTTTTTGTATCTGCTATAGTTATCAATTTTTGTATGTCATCGTGTCTTTGATGAAAAAAGATAAACCTCATCAAGAGACGAAAGCACATCGTTTTGCTGTGTTAATCGCAGCCCGTAATGAAGAGACAGTCATTAATCATTTAATAGATAGTATTAATACACAGACGTATGATCAAGGAGAGGTCACGGTTTTTGTTGTCGCCGATAATTGTACGGATCAAACGGCAGCATGTGCTCGAAAGATGGGGGCTATTGTCTATGAGCGATTTGATCAAACAAAAATTGGAAAAGGGCATGCCATGGAGTTCTTACTCAATCAAATGGAAAAAGATTATGCACCATTTGATGGTTATTTCGTGTTTGATGCCGATAATGTCTTAGATCAAAATTATATTTTAGAAATGAATAAGACATTTTCGGATGGTTATGACATCATCACCAGCTACCGAAATTCAAAGAACTATGGGGACAACTGGATTTCTTCCGGATATGCCATCTGGTTTTTATGGGAATCGGAGTTTTTAAATCGAGGTCGTATGTTACTAGGTACAAGTTGTGCGGTTTCGGGAACTGGTTTTTTCTTTAGTCGACGTATCATTGAGAAATACGGCGGTTGGAAATTCTTTTTATTAACAGAAGATATTCAATTTACAGTGGATAATGTCTTAAGTGGTGAAAAAATTGGTTATTGTCGCCAAGCTATGCTTTATGATGAGCAACCGGTAAAATTCCAACAATCGTTCAGACAACGTATGCGCTGGGCGAAAGGATTCTTTCAAGTTTTTCATCGTTATGGACTAGATTTATTTAAAGGTTCTTTGCAACGTAATACCTCTTGTTATGACATGTTAATGGTCATCATGCCGGCGATTATTTTAACGCTTTTTACGCTTATTTTTAATGGGAGTATGATTTTATTTGGAGATTATACGACTTATCAAGACGATTTAATTATGATGATGATGGGACGTATGATTTTAAATATGTATTTGATGTTAGTCTTTATCGCGACGGTAACGACAGCCACACAATGGAAAAATATTCATACCACAAGCTTTAAGAAATTAGCTTACATTTTCACGTTCCCATTCTTCATGTTTACGTATATTCCTATTACGATTGTAGCGTTCTTTAAAAAAGTGGAGTGGCAACCGATTGAACATAGCCGTGCGAAAACATTGGCTGAGATTAAAGAAGGGTAGGCGTAGATGATGATGAGTCAGTTGGGATCATTATTTTTTGCTCCGTTAGATGCTTATCCCGCAGCGGGGATGTTTACAACCCCACATTTAATTTCACTCGTTGTTTGTTTAATCATCCTATTAGTGGCTTTAAAAGCCTCGTTAAAGAAATCATGGGAGCAAGTGATGAAACTGACACGTGTGATAGCCATTGTTGTGACGATTTTAGAAGGGGTGAAAATCGCCTATAACTTCTACTATGGTTATACATGGTTAGATGCGTGGTTTCCATTATCGTTTTGCTCATTATTCATTTATGCCACATGGTTCAGTGGTTTTGGAAAAGGGACTATCAAAAAAGTAGGGGATGCCTTTATTGTGATGGGCTGTTTACTCGGCGGAATTGGTTTCTTATTATTACCAACCACCTCACTGATGCGATATCCAATCTGGCATTTCTTATGTTTATATAGTTTGTTTTTCCATATGCTGATGATTTATCTAAGTGTTTTATACCTTTGGCATCGTTGCGTGCCGATCAATCGTTACACGTATGTTTATTTTAGTGTGTATTTCTTAATTTCAGCTTTAATTTGTATTGGATTAAATACGATTTATGACTCTAATCTCATGATTCTTCGTGAACCTTATAACGTTCCATTTAAATTTATTCAGGAGATTAAAGCTCAAAGTCAAATGGCTTACACGTGTTTAGCCACGTTAACTTATCTCATCGGACCAGGATTATTTGCGTTTGGAATAAGTGCTTGGTTGAAAGCAAAAAAAGTAAAGAACCAAACAAGTGACTTTTCTTATTAAGGAAGTCACTTTTTGAATGGTTTAATTCTTCAGTAAAACTGAAGGGCAATACGTTAGAAGTAGAAGGCATGTCTAGGCTGATCTCATCTTAGTAGAAGCATCTCATGTGGGATATCGATTTGGACTTAGTTGGTGTGAAAATGAGGGGTGAGGATGATTCTTCCTAAATGATGATGAGAGGCTAAAAAGAGAATGAATGGATTGAAGTTCAGATAACACCAAGAATTGTTCAAGGTAGTTGCGCTAAATGGTTATATTTAAAAATCATACGTTTAACGATGAACGAAGAACGCAGAGTAGAAACTGTGACTCGATACTTCATCTTTTAAAGTGGCTGTCTTTTGTGGACAGCCTTTTAGATAGGTGATAAAAAACAATTGATGCGGTTAAAAACAGTATTGTTTACCAAATTTATGCTATAATAAATGTATTAAAAAGAAAATAAAGGGGTAAAATGAATGAAAAAAACAACTACTATTTTAATTGGAGTTTTTGTGATTATTCTATTAATTGCAGGTTATTTTATTTCTAGTTATAACGGAATTGTTGCAGCTGAAGAGGACGTTGATGCTCAGTTTGCAAAAGTTGAGACACAATTACAACGCCGTTTTGATTTGATTCCTAACTTAGTCAGTGCGACACAAGGTTATATGCAACATGAAAAAGACGTATTCACAGCTATTGCTGATGCACGTTCAAAATTAGCGGGAGCGACAACTGTCAATGATAAAGTTGAAGCGTCTAATGAATTAGAAGGAGCGTTATCTCGTTTATTAATGGTAGTAGAAAATTATCCAGAATTAAAAGCTGACACGCAATTTACAGCCCTAATGGATGAACTAGCTGGAACTGAAAATCGTATTGCAACAGAGCGTAATCGATATAATGAATCTGTTCAAACGTTCAATGCAAAAATCCGTAAGTTCCCAACTAGCTTTATTGCAAGTATAATGGGTGTTGAAAAACGCGATTATTTTGAAGCTCAAGCAGGTGCAGATCAAGCACCAAGTGTTAATTTTTAAGAGATAAAGGAAAGGGTTGCGAGGTTTGCAGCCTTTTTCAATATTTAAAAGGGTGAAAAGTATGGAACAAGTCATAAAGAAGTGTAGAGGATATAAGAAAATAAAGTTTACGTTGTTACCGAAGTTATTTTTATTGATCGTAACATTGGTTAGTCTTTTTAATCTGAGTTCGTTAGACATACAAGCAGTTGTGAATCCAGATCAAAGTTTTTATGTCACCGATAAAAGTCACGTCTTAACTCATCAAACAAAAGAACATATTTTAGAGATTAACTATGTGTTTGAAAAAACAAAGGAACGGCCACAAATTGCAGTTGTCATCATTCCAACACTGGATGGCAGTGATATTGAAACCTATGCGGTTAAGCAGTTTGAGAAAATGAAAATAGGGAATGAAAAATATGACAATGGGGTTCTTATTTTACTAGCAACGGAAGATAGGGAAATCAGAGTCGAGGTTGGTTATGGACTTGAAGGGGCTTTACCTGATGGAAAAGTTGGCCGAATTCTCGATGCGTCTATGGAAAACTTAGCATCAGGTCATTACTCGCAGGCGATTGAAGATATCTTTAATCAAATTGTTTTAGTTATTCAAGATGAATATGGGTATGAAGATGTCTTTAACGGGACCGTTCCTAAAGTTGAATCCGAAGAAATGAATGAGTTACCTATTTTTGGGATGATTATTGGTGTCATTGTTGTTTATTTTATCGTCTGCCGAGTGATTGGGATTAACTCAGTTGATGCGCTAATCTTACTGATTAACCTTCTTTCACAAGGGTCAAATCATTCTTCATCATCACATCAATCAAAAGGTGGAGGCGGCCGATCTGGAGGTGGCGGTGCCTCACGAAACTTTTAAAAAATAAATTAAAACGAGTTTTTTACTTATGAAATGATTAAACAGAGTAAATGAAAGGAGCTATCTTTGGCGAAGATAGCTCCTGTTCTATATACAAACAGAAATGTTTTCTACATTTAATACAGCAACCGAAATATGAGATGGTTATGCCGTGCAAGGCAGACTATAGTCCAGCTAAAAGTTTTTACGATGTAAAAAACTTATCTGGACTTATATAGTGACTAAACTAACAAGAATAAATGGAGTGTATTAAAAGGTTGAAGCCTGTTAAAGTCAGCTTTCTTTGACTCCATTAAATGAAAATTATCACAACGTATTCATATCATGCTTCAATTCTGTGTTCTATTTTAATTGATTGATGAGATTGAAGTTCAAAATGGATAAAATTTAAACAAAAATAAGTAAAAAGTGACTTTTCCTATTAGGAAGGTCACTTTTTTGATGAATTAGTTTTCTAACGATGTTTTTAAGATAGATGGACTTTGAGATACGACACATGCTTCTTGGCGTTGTTTCTTCAAGGTCCAGAAAAAGGTTAAGCTAAATGAAACCGTCATTGAAATAATAATACAGATGATCGCATTGATTAGGTTAGATAATCCATCCTCCCCAATGTAAACTGGTAATGATAAAATCCCAGAAGTCGCTGAAACATAAGTTCTGACATTGGTTAATCCAGCCCAAATTCCAGCACAACCTCCACCAATCATAGCCGCAACAAGCGGATATTTTAATCGTAATGTCACGCCATACATGGCAGGCTCTGTAATCCCCATAAAGGCGGTTAAGCTACTAGGTCCAGCAATCGCTTTTAATGAACGATCTTTTGTTTGACAATAAATCGCAAACGTTGCAGCAGCCTGCGCCATATTTGAAGCAAACATTGGTAATCCCATTAACGTTGCATAACCAAGTGTGGCATACTGAGCGAGTTGAATCGGTAGTAAACTGTAGTGCATCCCTGTCATGACAAGTAACGGACAAATCATGCCCATAATAATTGGTAAAATCCATCCAACTTTTTGGTCCAAGATCTTAAATAGACTGGCTAATAAATCACCCGCCATCGTTCCCAGTGGGCCAATGGCAAGTAAAGCAAGCGGCGCCATCACGAGAAGAACAACCATTGGAACGAAAAAGATTTCAATTGATTTTGGTGTGTAACGTTTGACGGTTTTCTCAACGAAAGACATGACCCATGTAATTAAAATCATCGGAACAACGGATGCCGAATAAGTAGCGAGAACCATTGGGATTCCTAAAAAGGTAACGGCCTCACCGGCTGATTTTAGTTCGATGAGGTGAGGATGAAGTAAGATACCTGCTAATACGACGGCTAGATAGGCATTACATTTAAATTGCTTAGCAGCCGACATCGCGAGTAAAATCGGCATAAAATAAAAGGCTGCATCTCCAATAAAGTTTAAAACATAGTAATTTTGTCCTGTTTTATCAATCAGATTGGCTGCTACTAATAACGCGAGTAACGCTTTAATCATCCCGGCACCAGCAATTGCACCAATCACAGGCGTAAAAATACGAGAAATCGTATCAAGTATTCGAGAAATTAATGATGTTTTAGGTTGATGAGAGGGTGTCTCCATAGATGGAGCAGACTGCTCACGTAAGAGTTCTAATTGCTCATACACTTGTTGGACTTTTGGTCCAATGACAATTTGAATTTTTGTCTGTTGAATCACCACATTAATCACGCCATCTAATGCTTTTAATTGATTAACCTTCACAAAGTCCATATTGTTCACAGCTAAACGTAAGCGCGTCATACAATGCGACAAACTGACAATGTTGGCACTTCCCCCTAACGCCTCTAAAATCATAGAGGCTAAATCATTTGATTGTTTCATTTTCATTCTATGCTCCCCTTTTAATCTAAATATTATTTTCCATTTTAACATAATAAGGTAAAAAATAGAATGTTATGGATAAAAGTGTAAAATAGCGATCATTGGACAATAGATTTAAAGAGGAGGAAAGAAGCTCAGAGCTAATTTCATTTTTATAAGTCATGATGAAACTTTTTATTGTGATTTATATATTTATGATTAATGAATGATTGGGAGAGAATAAAAAAATCAATGTAAGAAAGTTTGGAGAAGTTAAGAGAAGAAATAAAAGATTAAAGGGACTATCTCGTATCGAGGGAGTCCCTTTAACTATAGGTTAGCTTTAAATCAAATTAAAGGTATTTCATCAGACTTAACGTATTTAAGAATGGGGGAAAGTTAAGTTGAATGGTGGTGTATAACGGGATATAACGCTAATTCTTTTAGTTATCCAATATTTTAAAAATAAAGGAAATCGATTATAATATAAGCATATAAGCAGAATCGATTTCAGAAGGAGTATCCTATCGTGAAATCAGGTGTTAAATCAGTTAAAGAATTAAATTTAGAGGATGACTTTTTATTTGCAAAAGTCATGACCGATGAGTCTATTTGTAAAATAGTTTTAGAAAAAATATTGAACATTGAAATTAAAGAAGTAAAAATGCCAGAAGAACAAAAGGTTATTAATATTCTTGCTGAAAATAAGGGAGTTAGACTCGACATCTATGTAAATGATGATCAAAATACAGTGTACAATATCGAGATGCAAAAGGGAACAGATACCAATCTTCCTAAAAGAAGCCGCTATTATCAAGGGAATATTGATATTAATATGATAACGAAGGGGAAGAAATACAATGAGTTACGAAAATGTTTCATCATCTTTATTTGTACGACTTTTGATCCATTTAAACAAGGCAGACATTTATATACCTTTGAAAATCGATGTAATGAGGATCCGAGGTTAGTTCTAGGTGATGAAACGACTAAAGTATTTTTGACAACGTGTGGGATACTTGATGATGTTGATCAGGAAATGTTAGAGTTTCTCGCATATCTGAAGAATTCAACAGATGCAGTTGCTAATCAATCTAGAAGTCAATTAGTACATGAAATTAACAAAAGGGTTAAATTAATTAAAGAAGATAAACGGACGGAGGTAGAATATATGACATTACTCGAGCGTGATGAAAGAAATCGTGAAGAGGGTAGAAATGAGGAAAGGCGCTCTGTTGCTAAAAATTTACTTCAAAGAGGTTTGGATGATGAATTTGTTTTTGAAACAACTAACTTATCTCTGGATGAGATTAAGAAATTAAGACAGGAATTGGAGCTTAATTAATAGAAGAAATTTAAGTTCAGAAGGTAAACGAACGGAGGTAGAATATATGACATTACTCGAGCGTGATGAAAAGAACCGTGAGGAAGCAAGAAACGAAGAACGTATTCGCTTCGCTAAAAAGTTAATTAAACGTGGTTGTGATGATGATTTTATTTTAGAAACAACAGAATTATCATTAGAAGTAATTCAAACTTTAAGAAGTGAATTAAGTATGTAATTAATAACCATAAAAGTCTCCTTGTAGCATTGCTTGCTAAGGAGATTTTTTTATGCCCGAGTTGTCAATTTAAATCAGACCATTATTTATCACAAACTAAGCAATTGGAAGGAGTGAAGGTAATTGAGTTGAAAATAAAGTTTCAAGAACGGGGCTGTTAGGGAAATTTCTTATGGGCAAAAAAGCAGATAAAGTAATTCAGTATCGTTTTGATGGAAAAATAGAACGATATGAGATTATGAGTATTGAATGATAGATAAGAGTAAGCATTTGATGTGAATGAATGTAGTCTTATTTAATCAAAAATGGATTAAAGATGCAGAGTTTTGGTGGCCAATTGTTATTGCACCTGAAAAAACAGAAACGGCAATGTTTACAGCAGAGGTAGAGTTATAAAATTAAAACTTTAATGATCATAGGATTTCAATAGTTATGAAATGATTTATTATGTTTGTTTTTATTGTCAACGATATAAAGTGCATTTAAAATAATAGTTATACTAGGTATCGTATTAGGAGGAAAAGTAAATGGCTACAATTGGTTTTGAAGAGAAGCTGTGGCAGGCAGCAGATAAATTACGTAATAATATGAATCCATCGGAGTATCAGCATGTGGTACTTGGGTTGATTTTCTTAAAATATGTGTCGGATACGTTTAATGAGCGTTATGTAGAGTTATTAGCAGATGATCCAGAGTTTGCTGAAGATCGTGACGAATATATTTCTGAAGGTGTGTTCTGGGTTCCAGAACATGCGCGCTGGAGTTACATTTCTGATCATTCTAAACAACCTGAAATTGGTCAGATTGTGGATCAGGCGCTTGATTCAATTGAAAAAGAAAATGACTCATTACGAGGCGTGCTTCCTAAAAATTATTCACGCCCAGAACTGGATAAACGTATTTTAGGTGAAATCATCGATTTATTTACCAACATTAATGTGGGTGGTGAAGATGCTCGTGATAAAGACGTCTTAGGTCGTGTTTATGAATATTTCTTAGGGAAATTCGGAGCGAATGAAGGTGGAGAATTCTATACGCCAAAATCTGTCGTTAAATTAATGGTTGAAATGATTCAGCCGTATAAAGGTAAAGTTTATGACCCGGCTTGTGGGAGCGGGGGAATGTTTGTTCAATCGTATAAATTTGTCAAAGAGCATAGTGGAAATACGTTTGATATTTCCGTTTATGGACAAGAGTGGAACCCAACGACTTGGAAGTTAGCAAAAATGAACTTAGCGATTCGTGGAATTGAAAATAACTTAGGTTCTAAAAATGCGGATACATTTGGTGAAGATTTACATCCAACGTTAAAAGCAGATTATGTGTTAGCTAATCCTCCATTTAATGATAGTGATTGGGGAGGCGCTTTACTTGAGAACGATGCGCGTTGGAAATGGGGTGTTCCACCAGCTGGAAATGCGAACTATGCTTGGTTATCACACATGGTTGATAAGTTAAATCAAAACGGGATTGCAGCAACCGTTCTTGCGAATGGTTCCCTTTCAAGTAATACGTCAAATGAAGGGGTTATCCGTCAAAATATGATTATGGCTGACTTAGTGGATTGTATTGTCGCATTACCTGATAAATTGTTCTATTCAACAGGAATCCCAGTTTGTATTTGGATTATGAACCGAAATAAAGCTCATAAAGGGAAAACGTTGTTTATCGATGGTCGTAAACTTGGGACGATGGTGACACGTCGTTTACGAGAATTAACAGACGAAGAAATTAGAAAAATTGCCGATACTTATATCAACTATAAAAATGATGAAAATTATGAAGATATTCAAGGTTTTTGTAAAGTAGCAGATCTTGATGAAATTAGAGAACATGACTACATTTTAACACCAGGTCGCTACGTTGGGATTGAAGAGGCAGATGATGATGGTGAACCATTTGAAGAAAAAATGGAACGTTTAACAAAGCAATTGGCACAACAATTCCAAAAATCTAAAGAGTTGGAAGAGGAAATCAGAAAACAACTTAATAAAATAGGAATTTCTATCTAAGGGAGGGCTATCTATGAATAAACAAACATTTTTATGGGGTAGTATTCCTTCTGAATGGACTATTCAAAATCTAAATGAATTAACTACATATATATCGAGGGGAAAACAACCTAAGTATGTAGACTATAGTGAAATTAGAGCCTTGAATCAAAAAGCAATTAGATGGGGATTTATAGACAATTCAGTATTGAAGTATCATAACCCAGAGGTAAAAGTAGATGAAAAACATTTTATTAAAAAAGGTGATGTTGTAATAAACTCTACTGGGACGGGAACAGTAGGGAGAACTTACTATTTTGGTTATAGTCCAGAACAAATATTTGCTGATTCACATGTTACATTGGTTAGGACAAATTCAGAGGTCTTAAATCCTCAATTCCTAATGTATCAATTATCTACTAAAGCTTATCAACATTTTATTGAAGGATCATTTTTAGCAGGAAGTACCGGACAAGTAGAGTTTAATAAGTCTAAGGTACAACAGTTGCCTATATTACTTCCAACAATTTCAGAACAAAATTCTATTGTAAATATTCTTTCTTCTTTAGATGATAAGATTGAGTTGAATAATCAGATGAATGAGACGCTTGAAGAGATAGCGGAGGGGTTATTTAAGCGATGGTTTGTTGACTTTGAATTTCCAAATGAAGAAGGCCAACCCTACAAATCAAGTGGTGGAGAAATGGTCGAAAGTAAATTAGGGATGATCCCAAAAGGATGGAGTATTGGTTTTTTTAGAGATTATATGGTCGATATACTAGGCGGCGATTGGGGAAAAGAAGAGGCTACTGGAAATTATAATAAAGCAGTCTATTGTTTAAGAGGTGCGGATATTCCTGAAATTAGAGTAGGTAGAAAAGGGAAGATGCCACGTAGATATATATTAGAGAAAAATTATTTAAAGAAAAAGTTAACTAATGGAGATCTAGTTGTAGAGATTTCTGGTGGAAGTCCAACACAATCTACCGGTAGAATTACATATATTAGTAAACCTTTATTAGAAAAATATGATTTAGATATTGTATC